>ORMF010313947.1_pt1 | contig 95327 bp, 73 predicted proteins | sample 1779871 | NCBI WGS metagenome assembly ORMF01 (sample SAMEA104232316, study PRJEB22302) | groundwater metagenome | biome: forest; feature: aquifer; material: groundwater | place: USA | collected 2011-08-07 | depth 5.4 m | reverse complement strand
TACGTTCCGTTCGCCGCTGTGCTCGTCGTGCCCACCGCGTTGTTGCTGCAGTCCGTCAGCGTGACCGTCACGCCGCCGAGGCCCGGCTCGCCACCGTCCAGCACGCTGTTCGTGTTGCTGTCCGTATAGACCGTGCCGGCGATGCTGCCCGTGATGTAGCCGAAGTTGTTGCCCGTGGAGTTCTGTCCGGCTGCCAGGTTCACTGTCAGCGGGCTGGTTGTCTCCAGCGCTTCACCGCTCGCCGTGGCTGGTGACGACACTTTGTAGCAGCCTGCTGCCAGGTTGCTGAACGAATACGTTCCATTCGCCGCCGTGCTCGTCGTGCCCACTGCGTTGTTGCTGCAGTCCGTCAGCGTGACCGTCACGCCGCCGATCCCCGGTTCGCCACCGTCCAGCACGCTGTTCGTGTTGCTGTCCGTATACACCGTGCCACCGATGCTGCCCGTGATGTAGCCGAAGTTGTTGCCCGTGGAGTTCTGTCCGGCTGCCAGGTTCACTGTCAGCGGGCTGGCCGTCTCCAGCGCTTCACCGCTCGCCGTGGCGGGTGACGACACTTTGTAGCAGCCTGCTGCCAGGTTGCTGAACGCGTACGTTCCGTTCGCCGCTGTGCTCGTCGTGCCCACCGCGTTGTTGCTGCAGTCCGTCAGCGTGACCGTCACGCCGCCGAGGCCCGGCTCGCCACCGTCCAACACGCTGTTCGTGTTGCTGTCCGTATACACCGTGCCCGCGAGGCTGCCGAGCCGGCCGATAATCAGCGTGGTGGTAGTAGTGGTGCCGGTGCCGGGTCCCAGATCCTCGTCGTACCCTTTAATTGTCAGGGTAAAGGAGCCTCCTGGTGTCGAGGCTGACGTGGTAACTACCAGAGTCGTCGTTAAAGAGTTATCAGTTGCCAGCAATCGAAGGCAACTAGGGGAGATGGTAGTTACGTGCGTAATTGGATTGGTAAAGGAGCAAGTCGAAGGGAACGAGAAAGTCGCACCTGCTGGCAACCCAGAGACTACACTAAGGACTGTGCTGACAGGACCTGCGCTTGTGCCTCTGTTCACGGTGACCGGGAAAGTGACGCTCCCAGGGGTACCGGCGGTGAGAGTGCCAACTTGACTTCCCGCAACGACTGAACCTAACCGGCAGCACGGCACGGCATCGGTGAAAGTGGATTGCGCCTGAGAGCTGGCTCCACTTGCCGTCAGGTAAAAGTGGATGTCGGCGTCGTGCGCGTCGGGAATGAACTGCTGAGCAAAAATATTGCCGAAGCTATCGGCGACTACCGTATAAGGCCCGTGAGTATCGACCAGCGGCGATTCCACATACGTCAGAGTAACGGTTTCTCCCGGCTGCCATCCGGAACCACTGACCGTGACAATTTCTCCCGGCGCATAGTCGTTCTTATCCGTTTTCACCGTGGCAAAACCATAGAGATCGCTGCTGGAAAGGCCGCTGCCGCCGGCGATCAGCATGACTCCATCTTGCTGCATCGCGCTGCCTGCGGCACCGGTTCGCGCATCAGAAAGAGAGGCGGTGGCCTGAAACGCGCCGGTCCATGGAACGTACAATTCGGCGGAAGCCAGTGCGGTGCCCGCGGAGGTGCCGCCAACGATTAAAACGCTGTTGTTGTTGGGGAGGAGAAAAGCGAGGTGATCGCGTCGCGGAGCAGAGAGGCTGCTCGCGGAAGGCGAAAATACACTTGTGGTGGCGTCGTATAGTTCGGCAGAAGCTACATCGTCGGCACCGTTATTGCCACCGGCAACCAAGACATTTCCATTCAAGAGCGAAGTCGCAGAATGCCCCGCACGCGGCAAAGCAAGCGCCGGGCCGGCGGAAACGGATGCGGATGTAGGATCATAAATATCGGAGGATGCCAGGACATTTGAGCCGTCCGAACCGCCGATGATCAGCACGCGCCCATCGGCCAGCACGGCCGCTGCATGATTCTTTCTGGGGGAAGAGAGAGCTCCAGCAAAAGTGAAGCTGTTTGCAAGCGGATCGAAAATTTCGACGCTCTGGCTGATTGTGCCGCCGTTTTCGCCGCCGGCAATCAGCACTCGCCCGTCTCCGAGCAGAGAGGCCGTATGGCCCGCACGGGCTTCGGTCATGCCACCGGCGACATCGGACCAGGAGTTGGCCGCAGGGTCGTATAGCTCAGCGGAATTGGTCACTCCGCCGCCGCTGGTCGAGCCGCCCGCCACCAGCACTCGGCCATCCGACAAAACCACAGAGATGTGCCTGCTGCGCGGGATGTTCATGGATGCGGCCGGCGAAAACGATCCCCCGGCGTCTAGCAGTTCGGCGCTGGTCGTCTCGCCGCCCTGGCCGCTTCCGCCCATGATCAGCACGCGGCCGTCCTTCAACAGGGCCGCCGAAGCGCCGTCGCGCGGCTGAGACATGGTGCCAGCTGGCACCCAGGTCCCACTCGGCGCGGAAATCGTTGCGCCGTTGACGAGCAACGCGGCAAGAACTACGAAAGCGAAAAATGCGACGAACATTGCGGGTGCGCTCAGCCGATTTGTACGCATATCACCATCCCAGTTTGAATTTGTGCAGCGCGCTCAACCTCAGATAAGGGACCTCTTCGAGTAATGGTACGAACACGCTCCGGCGACAACAGATAGTCCGCCCACGTTGAATGACACATACCACCGGCTGAAGAAGGTGCAATTGCACGGCCATTTGTGCGTCGGCAAGCAAAGGTGGGAAAGCCGCTAAAAGCTTGAGGTTTCCGCGCTTCCAGCAAATGAACCAGCAGCGCTGCCCCGTCAACAGCAACTCGATTCCATACAAAGTGAAAATCGTTACACAGTTATTCGCATGATCAGCAGAGGTGGGTCGTACTAGTCTGTGGAACTCAGGTGCTATGAATGCACCTGACATGAATTGGCGTCACTTGGTGAGGAGGCAGAACCAGATTGACCATCTTGCAGAGTTTGCCGGTCAGGCTGTCAGTGGAATGCGCTTCACGCTACAATGATCCGACTACGCGGAATGCGGAGGAGTGGGTGAGCGGTTGAAACCGGCGGTCTTGAAAACCGTTAGGCCTGCAAGGGCCTCGGGGGTTCGAATCCCTCCTCCTCCGCCATACGATCATTGGCTCGTGGTGAGCAGCGAATGGGAAGTATTCCGCTTTGCTGGTCCGCGCTCGCAGGCTTTGCGAATTCCTTCGACTCTTGAGTTCTGCCGCCGTTTCACTCTTCCACTATTTTATTCTGCGCCCCGTTAGTACCTTCGTACCAGTTATTGATTGGCGGCCCGCACAGAGGCGTTTCTTTCATTCCCGGCACAATACTCTAGACTCCAAAATCCCAGATGCAGATGCGCTTGAAGCCTTCGACCTGGTTACTGATCGCTGCATGGACGCTGCTCGTGGGCAGCTACGCGGCGGCGGCGCTCATCTTCCCGCCCGGACCACACCTCACCGTGTTCGGCGACGTAATGCAGTGCATCGTGCCGCTCTTTGCCAACGCGCTGCTGCTAATCAATGCCGGCTCATCCAACTGGCGGCGCAACGCCTTCTGGATGCTGCTGGCTTTGGGCTGTTCGCTGTGGATGTGCGGGCAGCTTTTGTGGACCTACTACGAACTGGTATTGCACCAGCAAACGCCTAATCCATTCGTGGGCGACGTCGTTTTTTTCCTGCATACCGTGCCGATGATCGGCGCGCTGGCGCTGCAGCCCCATTCGCGCTCCACGGACCGCGCCTTGCGATTCGGCTACCTGGATTTTCTCCTGCTGCTTTCCTGGTGGGTTTATTTGTACGCGTTCATTGTGCTGCCGTGGCAGTACATCCAGCCGGTCACGGCATTTTATGGCAACAGCTACAACCACCTGTACCTGGTGGAAAACGTGGTGTTCGTCGCCGGCCTGGGCACGCTGTGGCTGCGAGCGAGCGGCGAGTGGCGCAAAATCTACGCGCATCTCTTCTTCGCCGCAGCGCTCTATTCCACCAGCTCGCTGGTCATCAACGTGGCGCTGGACCAGAACAAATACCATACCGGCAGCATCTACGACATTCCGCTGGTTGCCTCGTTCGTGTGGTTCGGCACGGCCGGATTGCTGGCGTCGCGGATGGCGCGGGCAAGCGACCCGTCGAGTGCCGAAGCGTCTGTGCCGCGCGCGCTGCGCCGCAGCGAGACGAGTTGGACATCGCGCATGGCCATGGCTGCGGTGCTTTCCCTTCCGGCGATGGCGGCGTGGGACCTTTCGATTAGCGCTGCGCCGTGGGTGGTACGCGAATTCCGCATGGTGGCGACACTGGTCGCCATGGTCGTGCTCACCGCGCTGGTGTTCCTTCGCCAGCACCTTGTGAACCGCGAACGACAACGCCTGCTGGCCGCTTCGCAGGAATCGCTGGATAACCTGCGCCGGTTGCAGAATTCCTTCGCGCAATCGGAAAAGATGGCCGCGCTCGGACAGCTCGCTGCCGGCGCTGCACGCGAAATCAATAATCCGCTTACCGCCATCCTGGGTTACTCCGACTTAATCAAGGACCAGCCGGGCATTCTCGACCGGGTGAAACTGCTCGCTGCCAAGATCCAGGAGCAAGCACGCCGCACCAAACTGCTCGTGAACAACCTGCTTAGCTTCGCGCGACAGGTGCCGGTCGAAAAATCCTTTCTCGACATCCACTCCGTATTGAGAGGCGCCGTGCAGCTCCGCACACTCGACCTGCGCGAGCAAAACATCCGTATCGAGCTGCAAAGTGAAAGCGTGCTGCCCGGCGTGCGCGGCGACCCCAACCAGTTGCTGCAAGTCTTCTACAACTTGATCAGCAACGCGGTGGACGCCATGGAGGAAACTCGCGGGGGTACGCTGACCGTTCGCGCCCTGCGCGAGAAAAAAAGCGTCGTGCTGGAATTCTCCGACACCGGCCCGGGCATCAAGGAGCCCAGCCTGGTTTTCGACCCGTTCTATTCCACGAAGGCGGCCAGTAAAGGCAACGGCCTCGGGCTCTCCATTTGCTACGGCATCGTGCAGGAGCATGGCGGGCACATCTCCTGCTACAACCGGCCGGAAGGCGGCGCGACATTCCGCATCGAACTTCCCGCGGTCGCGCCCGTCTTACCGAAACTGACCGCGGCGGGCACTTCCTCTGCGGCCATCACTGCGACAGTGAAAGAAGACTCACCGGACCACGTCCACTCCAGCCTCACCGTTGGGAATCGCGAGTAGCCCGCGCGTGCGCATTCTCCGCAGCCTCTCCGTTTCAATTCTTCGAAGAGTCCTTCTCTGTGGTAGATTCAGCCGCTTGCCATGAGCGACCTTGCGATTCAGACGGAAGCCCTGACGCGGCGGTTCGGTGAACTTGTCGCGGTGGACGAGGTCAACATGGCCGTCGAGAAGGGGCAATTCTTCGGCTTTCTGGGGCCAAATGGCGCAGGCAAATCCACTACAATCAAAATGCTCACGGGCCTTTTGCAGGCCACCAGCGGAAAAATCCGAATTCTCGGGCACGACCTTGAAGAAGAGCCCATCGAAGTGAAGCGGCGAATCGGCGTGGTGCCGGAAGGACTGGCGCTTTTCGAGCGGCTCACCGGCGCGGAATATTTGAACTTCGTGGGGCGAATGTACGGGCTCGACCGCGCGACCTCCACGCAGCGCAGCGCCGAGTTGCTCGACTTCATGCAGCTTGCGGAGCGTCCGAAAACGCTCGTCGGCGACTACTCACACGGCATGAAGAAAAAACTGGCGCTGGCCGCGGCGGTAATCCACGGCCCACAGGTTCTGTTTCTGGACGAGCCGTTCGAAGGCGTGGACGCCATCGCTTCGGGCACGCTGAAGACCATGCTGAGCCGCATGGTGGACCGCGGCGTAACCATCTTTCTCACTTCCCATGTGCTCGAAATCGTGGAGCGGCTGTGCAGCCACGTGGCCATCATCCACAAAGGCCGCATCGTCGCACAGGGCTCCATCGAGGAGTTGCGCGCCGGCGTCGAAGCCCGCGCCGCAGCCGCAGGAGGCCTGCTAGCGGCGCACGAGGAAGGCGAGACACTTACCCTCGAGCAGATTTTTCTGGAGATCGTCGGTGGCACGAAAGATGCCGGGCAGGAACTCTCGTGGCTGGCATAGCGGCGGATTTCGGAATCGGACGGCAGATCGGGCTAATCGCCGGGCTGCGCTGGCGGCTGGCCCTCAATTCGACGCGCACCTCCCAGGCGAAATTCGAACTGGCGGCTAAAATTCTTCTGGTCCTGCTCAGCTCGGTAGTTGTGCTGGGGGGGGGAATCGCGCTGGGTGCAGCAGCGTATTTCTCGGTCGTCAAACGGCCGGAAATGCTGGTCGTTCTGATGCTTATCGTGTTCGTAATCTGGCAGTTCATGTCACTGCTTGTCGGCGCCCTTACCATTGAGTTTGACTTCCGCGACCTGCTGCGTTTCCCGCTGCGCTTCCCCGCGTTCTACATCATCTCGCTCGCCTACGGGCTGTTCGATTTCTCCGCGGCGATGGCGCTGGTGTGGCTGGTGTTCATTGGCGCAGGAATCGGCCTGGCGCGACCTGCGATGCTTCCGTGGACGCTGCTGATTCTCACGGCCTTCGCGGCGGTCAATCTGCTGCTGAATCGCACTGTTTTCTCCTGGGTGGAGCGTTTGCTCGGACAGCGCCGCACCCGGGAAAAGTTTTTCATGATTTTCGTCGCCTCAGCGGTGAGCATCCAGTTCGTCGCCATTGCCGCTGAGCGCTGGGGCAAGCAGGCCTTGCCGTACTTGCAGCCGCTGAAGCCCGTCTTGCAAGCGCTGCCGCCGGGCCTCGCCGGGCTCGGGCTTGAAGCCGTAGCGCGGGCTACGCCGCAGTATTCCGGCTTCACTGCTGCAGCAACCAGCGCGCTGTGCCTCGTGGGATATGCCGCTGTCTTCGGACTCCTGCTGCGGCGCCGCCTGTTGAGCCAGTACCGCGGAGAAGAGCTGGGCGAAGGCGAAGCCCTGCAAACAACCATAGCCGTGCCTGTAGCCGCTGCATCCTCATTCTCCTTTGCTTCACTGACCTCCTTTCTCCCCGGCCCGGTCGCGGCGATGGTCGAAAAGGAATTTCGCTACTGGGTGCGCAACGGTCCGCTGCTGATGACGGTGGTGATCCCGCCGGTCATGGTGCTCTTTTTCTCCATGACCTGGACCAACCCCAAGCACACACCCGGATTCTTGCAGCGCTCGCCGGACATGATGTTCCCTTCGTCGATCGGTTATGCCCTGCTTGTGCTGGCCCCGTTTGCGCACAATTCCTTCGCCTACGACGGCCGCGGCATCCAACTGTTGCTGGCCGCACCGGTGCGTTTTCGCGAAGTGCTGCTGGGAAAAAACCTCGCGCTTGGAGGAACGATGTTCGCGGAAGGGCTAGCGATCTGGGGTTTGGTCGCTCTGCTTCGGCAGCCGCCGCAAATGGCCACCGTGACGGCAACGCTGTGCATGCTGCTCTTCGCCATCCTGCTGAATTTTACAGTGGGCAACGTGCTCTCGCTGAAAGCACCGCGGGCCTTCGACTTCGGAAATTTCCGTCAAAGGCAGTCGCCCATCACCGTTTTCGCGGTGCTGGGGATGCAACTCCTGGTGGCGATTATTTCGGTGGGGGTCTTTGCCACGGGGCTGTGGTTCAAATCAACGTGGGTCTCCGCGGGGATTTTTGCGGTGCTGGCCGCCGCTACGCTGCCGGTCTATTCCGCCGTGCTCGACTACTGCAGCGAGCTGGCAGTGCGCCGCCGGGAAACGCTTACTGCAGAACTTTGCAAGTAGCAATGAAACGGGGGCGTAAAGCCCCCGCTACCGACCGTAGCGCTTCAACATCTCGCGCAGTTTATCGATGGGAATGGCCTCGGCGACGTGGCCCTGGTCGCCTTTCACCGTGGTTGCCTTCAACAGCGAGTTGTAAATCGCTTCCTCCGTTGCGTCGATGGCCGCTTCGAAAAGCGGTGAGAGGTCGTCTTCGCGTACTAGCGCAATCGGGGGGAGTGCCTTCTGGCCTGTGACAAAACGATTGGTCGTAGAAAACGCGATGACGAAATCGCCGCTCCCGTGGCTGCCGGTGGAACCTGTCCGCGCCAATCCCAACATGGCGCGCGCCGCCAGACGGCGGAGTTGTCGCGCGTCGAGCGGGGCGTCGGTGCCCACTACGATCATGCACGAGCCATCCGCCACCGGTGCTTGAGCAGAATCTATGCTTGAACGCTCGCGCGGCGGCTGCATCTCGCGCCACACGGGCATGCCGTCAATCGCTAGGCGGCCGCCGAAATTTGTCTGCACCAGTACGCCGACAGTGTAGCCTGTGCCTTTCGATGCGGGGACGATGCGCGAACTCGTGCCGATGCCGCCCTTCCAGCCGAACGCAACTGTGCCCGCGCCTGCGCCGACGGTGCCTTCTTCTACCGGGCCAGACTTCGCCGATTCCAGCGCGCGGCGCACATGCTCAGCCTTCACGTGCCGTCCGCGAATGTCGTTCAAGTAGCCGTCGTTCGTTTCGCCGACGACAGGATTGATGGAGCGTACATTTTCATTTCCCGGCAGCGCGAGCATCCAATCCGTCATCGCCGCGGCGGCGTCCCACACGCTCAGGGTGTTCGTTAGTGCTATCGGCGTCTCGAGTTGGCCAAGCTCGTTCACCTGCGTTGAGCCCACGAGTTTTCCAAACGCGTTGAAGACGAACACCGCGCCGGCTACTTTTTCGCGGAAGACATTTCCGTCGTGCGTGAGAATCGCGGTCACGCCGGTATGCACGGCCTTGCTGCCGGGTAGATCCTCGTTGATCGTCACCTGCCCGACGCGCACGCCGATCACATCGGTGATCGCGTTCAGTGGCCCCGGCTCGTAGATTCCCGGCTTGATACCCAACTCGCGCGCGCGAGGACGTGGCGCGGGTTTTTGTTCTTGCGCACGGGTATGACTCATGGCTGCGATGACGACCACAAGAAAGGCAGTAATCAGCTTGCGCATGATGGTCTCCTCGCTGAACTCGTGCGCGCATTGTACGCGGACGAAACGCGGGGAGAAAGCGCCGCGTCTGAAGCGGCAGGATGGCAGCGGCGCGCACTGCTTGCGCGAGCGGCGGCGCTGCGATAGATTCGCGGCGCGCGGTTGCCCCTACACGAATTGCCCGAGGAAACGACGATGAATCCACGCCTGTGTTCCGTTCTGCGCTTTTCCATTTCCACTTTTCTATTTTCGCTGCTCGTCTTAGCCGCCACGCCCGCCGCTGCGCAGTCGCTACAACAGGACCTGGCGGCGCTCACCGCACGGCCCGCGGTGACCGGGTATGAGGCGTGGCTTTCGAATGAGATCAAAACGCGCCTGGCAAAGTGGAAACCGCAGCAGGACAACATGGGCAACGTGTGGGTGACCATCGGAAGCGGCGCGCCCAGCCGGCTGATCGTCGCGCCCATGGACGAGCCCGGCTACATCGTCAGCGGCATCACCACTGACGGATTTCTGCGCGTGCAACGCCTGCCGCAGGCCGCGCCCAATGCCGTTTTCGATCTGCTTCATGCCGCGCAGCCGGTTGTCATCCAAACGCGCAAAGGCCAATGGGTTTATGGCGTGGTGGCCGGGCTTTCCACGCATTTGCAGGGCGGGCGGCGCGATGCTCCGCGCGGAAGCCATCCCGACGAAATCTATGTGGATATTGGAGCGTCCAGCACCGCCGAAGTGAAGCAAGCTGGTGTGGACCTGCTCGATCCGCTCGGCCTCGACCGGCAAATGTATTCCATGGGCTTCGGCAAATTGACCGGGCCGGGTATTGGTGACCGCTTCGGAGTTGCCGCATTGCTGGAATTGCTCCGCCGCGTGGACGCCGAAAAAGTGAAGGGCACGCTGACGGTGGCGTTCACAGTGCAGCAATGGGCGCCTTCGCGCGGGTTGGACCGCCTGATGCAGCACGTCAAGGCCGACGAAGTGATCCACGTGGTGAGAATGCGCGCGGGGTTGGCCATCGCCCGCAGCGCAGGTGCTCCGCGTGAACAAATCTACCCAAAGAGCGCGCCCGGGAGCGGCATCGTGACGGGCAAAATGCGCCCGGAGGATCCTCTTGGCGACTTCCCTGCGGAGCTGAAAGCCATCGCCGACCAGAATTCGATCTCCTTCGCAGCGGAGTTTTCCGTCCCCTTGACCGTGGTGAGTTACACGCGCGGTCCGGAATTTCCGAAGCGATTTGCGCACGTGGGCATCCCCGTCGCTTGGCCGAATACGCCAGCGGAAACAATTGATGCCGCGGACCTCGCCAACTTGGCCGCGCTTCTTGAGCTCTATGCGCAAGGAACCGTCACCAAATCCGTTTGGGAAAGACTGGACATCATAGAAAAGCTGGTCCGCCCGCCAGATAAGCTTCCCAGGAATGAAAATATTTTGCGAGCATTGGTGGAATCCTACGGAATGAGCGAACACGAAGGGCCAGTGCGCGAAGAAGTGCTGAAGCTGCTCCCCGCATGGGCCAAGCCGGAAACGGATAACGCGGGCAACCTGGTTCTGCATTTTGCCGTGGCGAAAACTCTTAAGAAAACGACGAAGATTCTGTTTGTCGCGCACATGGACGAGTTGGGCTATGCCGTGCGCGCGATTGCGGCCGATGGGAGACTCGAAGTGCAGTCCCGCGGAGGCGGCATCACGGAATTCTTCAATGGACATGCGGTGCTCGTGCACGCGGAAAAAGGAATTCGCCCCGGCGTGATTGAGCTCCCTACCGGGTGGGAGCAGCCGAACTTTGAATGGCCGCGTGGTTCGGCTGCGCTCACCGCAGGCGGCGCAGCGGCCGCGGCTGCCGCCGCAGGGGAAGGCCAGGCCGGGTCGCGCGCAACGCGTGTGGACGTGGGCGCGCGCACGCCCCTCGAAGTCGCACAGCTGGGGATCAAGGTCGGGGACTCCATCACCATTCCCAAAAAATACCGCAAACTTTTTGGGACGCGCGCGAACGGACGCAGCTTCGATGATCGTGTCGGCTGCGCCTCGCTGATTTCCGCGGTTTGGGCGCTGGGCGCGACGCCGAAAGGGGGGCAGGCTGCGCCGAAGGGTTTGCCGGCGGACGTCACGTTCGTGTGGTCCACTGGAGAAGAGATTGGACTGGTCGGTGCCAAGGCCGTGGCGGACCGGCTGGCCACGGAAGGTGCGACCCCAGACTTTGTTTTCGCCGTGGATACGTTTGTGAGTTCCGATTCGCCGCTGGAATCCAAGCGCTTCGCCGACGCGCCAATTGGCAAGGGCTTCGTGATCCGCGCCGTGGACAATTCCAATATCACCGACCGCGCGCAAGTGGACAAGCTGATCGCGCTCGCGAAGAGAAATCAGATCCCCGTACAGTACGGCGTCACCGGCGGAGGCAATGACGGCGCGACGTTCTTACGCCACGGCGCCGTGGACATTCCGATTTCGTGGCCGCTGCGATATTCGCATTCGCCCGGCGAAGTGATTGACACGCGCGACCTGGACGCGCTGGCGCGCATCGTCGCCGCCATCGCGCGCAACTGGTAGCAGAGTCCGAAACTGGCGAGACGTTCGAGCGCGCAAACCGCCGCGTTGCATCTCGCGCCCCTTCTTGCCCCATCCGCATCATGTGTGATTATCTGTGTTCGTTGTATTCAGCAACCGTGAGGCCTGATGCCCATCAAGACCATTATCGAACCGTTCCGCATCAAAAGCGTTGAACCGATCCGCCGCACCACGCGCGAGGAGCGACAACAATTTCTGGAGGCGGCGGGCTACAACCTGTTCCTGATTGCGTCGAAGGACATCCTGATCGACCTGCTCACCGATTCGGGCACCGGCGCGATGTCCACCGAGCAGTGGGCGGCGATTATGCGCGGCGACGAATCTTACGCCGGCTCACCGAGCTTCGCACGCTTTCGCGAATCCGTGCAGGCCATCATGGGCTTTCGCCACGTGATCCCCACGCACCAGGGCCGCGCCGCGGAGCGCATCCTCTTCAGTGTGATGTGCAAAAAAGGCGACGTCGTGCCCAACAACACACACTTCGACACGACACGCGCGAACTGCGAATTTGCCGGCGCCGAAGCGCTGGACATTCCCATCCCGGAAGCGCGCGAGCCGCAGCGGCAGCATCCGTTCAAGGGCAACATGGACGTAGCCAAGCTGGAGGAAACCATCGCGCGAGTTGGCGCAAAGAAAATTCCGCTGGTCATGCTCACGGTGACGAACAATTCCGGCGGCGGCCAGCCCGTCTCGATGGAAAACATCCGCGCGGTGAAGGCCGTCTGCCGCAAGCACGGCATCCCGCTCTATATTGACGCTTGCCGATTCGCCGAGAATGCCTACTTCATCAAGCTGCGAGAGCCGGGCTATGCTACGAAAACACCGCGCGAGATCGCCCGCGAAATGTTTTCCTACGCCGACGGCTGCACGATGTCCGCGAAGAAAGACGGCATGGCCAACATCGGCGGCTTCCTCTGCACCAACGACGACATCCTCGCGCAGCAGGAAAAAGATCTGCTCATCCTCACCGAAGGTTTTCCGACTTACGGCGGGTTGGCCGGGCGCGACCTGGACGCCATCGCGGTCGGTCTGAACGAAGCGCTGGAAGAGGACTACCTGAATTACCGCATCGTCTCCACCGCCTACCTGGGCGACCACATTGCAAAGCAAGGCGTACCGATTGTGCAGCCTCCCGGCGGGCACGCGATTTATCTGGACGCGCGCGCGTTTCTGCCGCACGTCCCGCCGGCGCAATTTCCCGGCGTCGCTCTGGCGTGCGAACTGTACCTCGAGGGCGGCATTCGTTCGGTGGAGATTGGCACGCTGATGTTCGGCGAACACGCGACAATGGACCTGGTGCGGCTGGCCATTCCCCGGCGGGTCTATACGCAAAGCCACATCGATTACGTCATCGAGGTGATCCTCGAAGTGTGGCATCGCCGCGCGCAAATCCGCGGGCTCGAACTGACTCACCAGGCGCCGTTCCTGCGCCACTTTACCGCGCGGTTCAGAGCAATCGAGGAAAAGAACACGGGTGGAGCTACCGGGGTGAAGTAAAAGACGCGCATTTGAAAATGTGCAAAAAGAGACACTCGCTTCGCTGCCCTTTTGGTACAATCTCGTTGAATGCTAGGTACAGCTTTCGTCCCCTTGCAAAGTCTGGGGGTTGAGAAGCCCCCGGAAGCTCCGGCGCATGCGCTGAAGAAGCTGCATATCTACCTGATCAAGCCTTCACAATATGACGAAGACGGCTACGTGGTGCGCCACTGGCGCGGCGTGCTGCCGAGCAATACGCTGGCGTGCCTGGCGGGCCTTACCGAGGATGTCGTTGAGAAAAAGCTGCTCGGCGACTCGGTGAAAATCAAAATACATCTGCTCGATGAAGCCGTGGATCGCGTGCCAGTACAGCGCATTTGTCGCTCGCAGCGCGGCGCGCACACGATGACCATCGTCGGCCTGGTTGGGGTTCAAACCAACCAGTTCCCTCGCGCCTCCGACTTGGCGATGGAGTTCCGCCGCGCCGGCCTGACGGTGATGATTGGCGGGTTCCATGTGAGCGGTTACCTGGCCATGATTAAAGGCATCCCGCCGGAAATTCAGCGACTGCTGGACGCCGGCGTCACGATTGTGAAGGGAGAAGTTGAAGAAACCTGGGGCCAGCTCCTGCGCGACGCTGTCACGGGCCGGCTGAAACCTTTCTACGATTTCATTGACGACAAGCCGGATCTCTACGAGAAGCCGCTGCCGGTCATCCGCAAGGAGTACCTGCGCAAATTCGTTGCCTCCAACTTCGGCACGCTCGATTGCGGGCGCGGCTGCCCGTTCGAGTGCAGCTTCTGCACCATCATCAACGTGCAGGGGCGCAAGATGCGCTTCCGCTCGCCGGAGCGCATCGCCGAGGCGGTGCGCCACAATTTCCATGAACACGGCATCAGCTTTTACTTCATCACCGACGACAACTTCGCGCGCAACAAAAGCTGGGAAGCCATTTTCGATGTGTTCATCCGCCTGCGCGAGGAGGAGCACATCCCGCTCAAATTCATGATGCAGGTGGATGTCCTCTCCTGGAAGATCAAGGACTTCGTCGCCAAGGCGCGGCGCGCGGGCTGCACCAACGTCTTCATCGGCATGGAGAGCGTCAACACCGAAAACTTGATAGCCGCGGGCAAGCGGCAGAACAAAGTTGGGGAGTACCGGCAACTCATCGAGACTTATCGCAGCGCGGAAATTTCCACGCACGTGGGCTACATCGTGGGCTTTCCCGGCGATACCGCCGAATCGCTGCGCCGCGACGTTGAGTTGCTGATGCGGGAAGTGCAGCCCGACCATGCTTCGTTCTTCATCCTCATGCCGCTGCCCGGCTCGCAGGACCATCTGGAAATGTACCGCCGCGGCGAATGGATGCACCCGGACTTCAACCTGTACGACTCGACTCACGAAGTAACCCGCCACCCCAATTTGCACGATGGCGCGCTGAAGGAAATCTATCGCGAGGTGTGGCGCGCGTTTTACAGCTTCGAGAATATGAAAGCCGTTCTGCGGCGCGCCCCGGCCAGCCTTTATTGGAACCATCTCTTTCGCTTCATGTGGTACAAAAATTCCGTGATGACCGAGGACCGCCACCCGATGCTTAGCGGCTTTTTCCGATTGAAGGGCCGGACGCAACGCCGGCCGGGTTTCCCGCTCGTCTCGCGCTGGGAATTCTTGTGCACGCGGGTGAAAGAAGTGCGCGAATATTTCGCCGGGGCGCTGCGCATTCTTTTGGAGATGGAAGAGCTCTGGCTGCAAACGCGGCGCCCGAGCGAAGCCGAGCAGCGCGTCGTCGAAGAAATCAACCACATCCGAGAAGCCGCCCGAGGGAAGTTGCGGCTTGCCGATTTGCAGCTGGCCCACATTCGCGCGCGGATGCAATTCCCGGGGGTTCGCGTTCCTTCCAAGCTGCAATTGCTCTGGGCGCGATGGTATCCGCTGCTGGCGCCGAACAAGGTGTACACGCGCGCCGACCTCGACCATTTCTGGCAAACCACCAAGCAGCATTGGCACAATCGCCAATGGCTACGCATCCCGCCGCACCTCGTCGCATTCAACATGTTCCGCGACGCCCAGCTCCAATTGCTGTTCTTCATGCAACTGGTGCGCCCGCGCTGAGAACACCGGACCTCCTCTACTTCCTCTCGATTCCGTCCGCATCTCTGCTAGAATTTCGCGCGATGACCACGCCCGCTTTCAAGCCTCCGCGCTACATCGCCATCGAAGGGCCCATCCGAGTGGGCAAGAGCACGCTCGCGAAAGTCCTGGCGGACCGGCTCCATGCCCGGCGCGTTTTCGACTGTGAGGACAACCCCTTTCTTTCCGATTTCTACCAGGAAAAAGACGGCGCGGCCTTTCGCGCGCAGCTGTATTTTCTCTTCGAGAGGCAGCGGCGGCTGCGCGAGGCTAACCCCTCGGAAACACCCGGCGCGGTGGTAAGCGATTTTCTATTCGAGAAGGACAAAATCTTCGCTTACGTCAACCTGGACGATACGGAACTAAAGCTCTACGAGCAGTATTTCGAGATGTTCGCCGCCGGGATTGCCGCGCCGGACCTGGTGATCTACCTCCAGGCCAAGCCGGAGGTGCTCCGCCAGCGCATCGCCAAAAAGGCCGATCCAGCCGAGGAACTCATCTCGCTCGAGTATCTGGAGGAGGTGAGTCGCGCGTACGAGCACTTTTTCTTTCGTTACTCCGCTTCGGACCTGCTCGTCGTGAACACTTCGGAAATTGATTTCGTGGAGCGCAACGAGGATTTGCAGGAACTGCTGCGCCGATTGCAGCAGCCGGTCAAGGGCACGCAGTATTTCCTGCCACTCGGGCCCGGCTAACTTGCCCCAGAAAAATTCTTTCCGATAAACCTGCGGGATTATCCAACTGTGGGCAAAGGAGTATCCGCGACCGGCGCGACTTCCGGCGTGGGCGCGAGCTCGAGCAGTTTCTGCCGGTGCAAATAGGCGAAAAGCGCCGCTGCGGCAGCTTGGCTGACCAGCGCCATGGTCCACAAGCCGCTGAGGCCCTGCCATTCTTTTGCGCCCAGGCCGAACACGGCCCCCGGCGCGAGGAACGAAGTGATCGCATAACCCCGCGGCGATGAATACAGGTCGAGTGTGGCAAAGACGATGGACGTGCACACATAAAAGACCAGCAGATAAACGAAGCCCATGGTAAGCGGCCGGCGGCCGCGTGTCAGGTTCATCCATTGTAGGTAGAGCAGGTCGCGCACCACCCACATGGCGATCAGCGCCAGCCGAAAAATGGAAATGGCCGTGTCCCATTCGGCCTTGGGGTCGCGCTTCCACATGATGATTCCGATGGCCGCCAGACCCACCAGAGCCATTCCGGCCAGTAGATAGGGGGCCGGCCAGATGGCGGCCAGCCAGCCCGAGGCGGAATCGCCCAGCTCGCGCAGTCTCCGGCGAATCTGGTCGCGGTTGCGCATCAATGTGAGGCCGAGCACGGGGAACAGCCCCAGATTGAATCCAAGAAAAATGCTCTGCACCGAGAAAGCTGATTTCTCTGACCCGAATTCACTATAGAAACTTCCCCACCGGAAAAAGCCAAGCAGCAGGAAGTTGATGTACAGCACCAGGGCGAGCGATTGGTTCGGTGTATACAGCTCATAGACGGAAGGGTCGCGCTTCAAATTGCGCGTCACGGCAAGCAGAAACCACGCCGCAAAGCTGGCGTACAGGAACAGCAAGACCGGCACGTGGTGAAGGCGGATACCAAAGAAGAAATCGGGGATGGTCAGGCCCTCGGCACCATATCCTGACTGCGTCGAAGTGTACGCACCCAACTCCCAGGATTTTTCTTCCACCATCTGGACCGCAATGAATGGATTCAGCGGGCCCGTATCGAAGAGAAGCCGCCCGCCACGCCCGGGAAGGCCGGTGAGGAGGACAAAGATCAGCAGCAGCACCGCCGCGGAATTAGTGCCGCGCTGGTGCAACAAGGAAACCACCGTCGAAAACGCGTGGGCGGTGATAGAGCCGAGCAGAAGGATCACGTAGGCCACGGCGACAAACGTCGGCCGCGCGCCGCCCACCACCGCTCCCACCAGCGCCACCGGCATCAGACAGAGCACCGCGAAATAGACCACGGCCGGCGCGCCGAAGATCTTACCGATGGCCAGCTCCCACGGAGTCAGCCGTGTGACGCGCTGGAAATCAAAAGTGTTCATCTCCTTTTCGCGGTGCACTGCGTTTAAGCAGGCAATGCTCCCGCCCAACAGCAGCGCTACCGTCTGCACAGCCAGCACAAGCTGCAACAAGTGCATGCCCCACTGGCCCGGCGGCAAACCCTGATTCTGCGCATGAGCCATGGCATATCCCGTCACCAGGGACAACGCCGCGCAGATGGCTGCGACCGAAAGCATCCGGCCCAGGCGCAACTGTGACCGCGCATTGCGAATTAGTTCCGGATTGGAGAACAGGTCCATCGGCATTTTCTTTTTTACAGGGCCCGCCTTTGGAGCGTGCCTACATAATTTCGCCGGTCGAAAGACGGGAGAAAATCTGCTCCAGTGTTTCGCTTACTTCTTCGACTCCACAAAGCGGAGCGCCCGCGGCCACCAGCTTGCCCACCAGGTCCGCGAGTTCCGCATCGCCCCCTGCAAATGCGAAGACCACACTTGTGAAATTGCCTTCCGGCACCACCGCGCTGACGTCCGGCCTCGCCCCCAGCCAGTCCGCCAGCGGGAAAGAAGCCATGGCCAGCTTGACCCGAAAGCGACGGCCGGGCGTATCCGCGCGCATGACCTGCTCGATCTTTCCCACACGGACAAGTTTTCCCTTTTCGAGAATGGCGAGCGAGGTGCACATCTCCTCGAGATCCGAGAGCACGTGCGACGTAATGAAGATTGTCTTCCCGGCGCGATTCAACTCGCGCAGGAATTCCTTCAGCTCGTGCCGCGCCTTGGGGTCGAGCCCGGAGGCCGGCTCGTCCAGCACCAGCACCGGCGGATCGTGAATGATGGCGCGGGCAATTCCCATGCGCTGCTTCATCCCGCGCGAGAGACCGGCGATGTAACTGTCGCGCTTGGGCTCCAGCCCCATCCTGGCGATGACCTCGTCAATGCGGCCCGCGATGGCCGCTTCTTCCATCTTGTAGGCGTGCGCAAAATAATCCAGGTATTCCCACACTTTCAGGTCGTCATACAGGCCGAAGAAATCAGAAAGATAGCCGATGTGTTTCTGCGCGGCTTCGGGCTCTCGCTCCACGTCAATGCCGTGGACGGTCACCCGCCCGGCCGTCGGCACCAGAAGCCCGCAGACCATTTTCAGCGTGGTCGTCTTTCCGGCGCCGTTCGGCCCCACCAGGCCGAACAGCTCTTTTTCGCCGACCTCCAGATTCAAACGGTCGGTGGCCAGCACCTGGCCGGGCTTCCCAGCCGTGGGCATGACGTCGTACTCTTTGGTCAAGTTTTCCAGGCGAATCATGGCACGTCCAGAGCAGCCTCCGCGCCCTCCGTGCGAAACACAGTCAAGAGGCGGGAATCCGCGAATTCTCTGTCCTTATTCTCATTTCGTCAACATCTGAATCTGAAACGCGGGCCGCCGAACGAATGTTCCCAAACCCGCGCCTCTTGCTAGCGCTTCCTTGTATTCACCTGATCCCTGACCCCAAGTCCCTGTCCCTTTTGTGAATGCTTGCGTCACCATCGCCACTGCGTCTATGCTTCGCGGACACTCCTAAATCTGTTGGGAGGGGTTGCTTGGGAAAAGGTGGAGTCATGGACAACTGGACACGGCGCAAGTTTTTTCTCACTTCACTGGCCGGCAGCGTAGCCGCCGGCGCGCGCAATTTGTTTGGCGCGCAAGCCCCGGGCGCGCAGGCTGCTGCAAAAGGCATGCGGCCGCTGATTATTTCCAGCGCCAACGGCCTGCAGGCGCTGACGCTTGGTATGGGCCTGCTGAAGCGCGGCTCGGATACGCTCGAGGCGGTGGTCTCTACGGTGACTGTGGTCGAAGACGACCCCAACGACAACTCGGTGGGCTACGGCGGCCTGCCCAATGAGGACGGCGAAGTCGAACTCGACGCCAGCGTGATGCACGGGCCCACGCGCCGCGCCGGTTCGATTGGATCCATCCGCCGCATCAAGAATCCAGCGAAGGTAGCCAAGCTGGTGATGGAGCGCACCGACCACTTGATGCTGGTCGGCCCGGGCGCGTTGCGCTTTGCCGAAGCGCACGGATTTGAAAACATGAACCTGCTGACGGAGGATTCGCGGCGGCGCTGGCTGGCCTGGAAGGAAACCATGAGTGATTTGGACTCCTGGGGACCGGGACTCAGCAGTCCCGATTGGAAGGACAAGATGTCCGGCCTGCTGCCCTCACAATGGAGCGACGAGCAGAAGTCGGCGGAGCTGGCCTACATGCGCGAGCTGATTTTGCATCCGCCCACCGGCACAATCAATTGCTGCGCCGTCAACGAGAAGGGTGAAATCTCCGGCACCACTACCACTTCCGGCCTGGCCTGGAAACTCGCCGGGCGCGTGGGCGATTCGCCGATCATCGGCGCGGGGCTCTTCGTGGATAACGAAGTCGGCGCGGCGGGCTCTACCGGCCGCGGCGAAGAAAACATCAAAATCTGCGGCGCGCACACCATCGTGGAGATGATGCGCAAGGGAATGTCGCCGACGGAAGGCTGCCTCGAAGCCTGCAAGCGCGTGGCGTGGAGCTACAACAACGACAAGGCGCGCCTGCGCAAATTCAACATCAACTTCTACGCGCTGAACAAGGATGGCGTGCACGGCGGCGCCGTGTTGTGGGGCACTCCTTCGCGCAGCGGTCGCCGCCCCAGCTACGCCGTGCACGACGGCGTCGAGGCCAAGCTGGTGCCACTTGCGCCGCTGTTTGAGACGGCGGCAAGCTAGGGTTTATTCGAAAGTCGGAAGGTTGAGAGGTTTTGAGCTTTCAACTTTCCAACCTTCGAACCTCTTCACATTCTTTCCCTACCACCTGCAACCTGCTCCCTGCTACCTTTTTGCCATGGACCGCGCGAATGTCGTCATCATCGGCTGCGGAGTGGTGGGCTGCGCAATTGCCGCGGCCATCTCGAAGCAAGTTGCCGACGTGTTTGTGCTCGAAGCCCTGCCGAAAGTGGGCATGGGCGCGAGCACGCGCAACAGCGGCGTGATTCACTCCGGCTTGTACTACACGGCGGGGTCGCTCAAGGCGCGGCACTGCGTCCGAGGCAACCAGCTCACGTATGAATTCTGCGCGGCGCACAGCGTGCCACACCGGCGCACCGGTAAACTGGTCGTTGCGACAAACGAAGAAGAAGCGGAGCAGTTGCCGGCGCTGGTGGAAAAAGGCCGCGCCAACGGCGTTGCGGGCTTGCGCATCGTGGATGTGGCTGGCATTCGCGCGCGCGAACCGCACATCGTCGGCCATGCCGCCATTGAAGTGCCTTCGACGGGAATTGTTCTGAGCGAAGAGCTGGTAAAAGCGTACGCGCGCGTGGCCACCGGGCAGGGCGCCAGCATTGTCACGCACGCGAAGGTTTCGTGCCTCGAACCGCAAAGCGATTGCATTCGCGTCACGAGCGGCGCGGGCGAAATCGAGGCTCGCTGCGTTGTCAACAGCGCGGGGTTATTCGCCGATGAGGTTGCGGCTCTTTTGACAGGGCGCGGCCAGAAGCGTCCCTACACGATCTATCCCGTCCGCGGCGACTATTGCGAAGTGGTGAAACCGAAAGCGCACCTGGTGAACGCGCTGGTCTATCCGCTGCCCCATCCCGACCACCTCAGCCTCGGCGTCCATTTCACGCGGACGCTATGGGACACGTTTTTGGTCGGCCCCACGGCGCGTTATGTCGAAGACAAGAACGATTACGAGAGCAACCCCGAGCCCCCCACAGAATTCGCGCGTCGCGCGCAGCGCATGCTGCCGGCCATCGAAGCCGCCGACTTGCGGCCGACGTATTCCGGCATCCGCGCCAAGCTGGTGCCGCCCGGCGGAAAAGGGCCCGCCGATTTCATCATCGAGCGCGACGCGAATTTTCCCCGCGTCATCCATCTCGTGGGCATCGAATCGCCGGGGCTTACTTCGGCGCCGTCCATCGCCGAACAGGTTTCGACCTTGATCGCCGAAACGCTGAAATGAAAAGTGGGGCGACGGCAAGCTCGCATGCTTTTCCGCACAACAAAAAGGGCAGGCAATTGGCCTGCCCCTACACTTTCAATTGAAATTGGGTTGCGGCGCTAGCCTGCTACGGGAAAGGTTTGTTTCTTCAAGGACGAGATTTTCTTGTCCGTCTTGGTGGGCATGACCGGAGTAAGCAAGAGTTCGATGGCCTTTTTGAGCGCCGCATCATCTTTCGGCTGCGGCGGCTCGGGCTGCTGCACAGCGGGAGAATCCTCGTCTTCCGATTCGGGCACGTCCACCACAGCGCGGCGCACTTCCACGCCGGGCAGGACGCCTTCTTCCGGGATGGACTTCCCGTCCGGCCGGTAATAATTCGCAACCGTCAGGTTGATGGCGGCGCCGTCTTCGAGCACGAGCATCTTCTGCTCGGAGGCCGAGCCGAACGTGCGCTCGCCCACCGTCTCTCCGCGCTGGTTGCCGGCGATGGCTGCGGCCAGGATTTCCGCGGCACCTGATGTGCCGTTGGAAATGAGCACGCTGACGGGCTGCTTCCAGATGGCCTTGCCCGGCTCGGCGACGAAAGTTTGCGCCGGCACCGTCTGCCCGCGCAGCGAGCCGAGAGTCCCCGCGCCGACGAACAGCCGTGCCGCAGCGATGCCTTCCGAGGTCACGCCAAACGCACAGTCGCGCAAATCGAGGATCAGCTTTTTGGCGCCCTGCTTTTCGAGTTGAAGCAATTTGGCCTTCAACTCGTCGGCGCGTCCAGCAGATAGCGAAGGAACGCGCACGTAGGCAATGCCCGCAGCCGCGGGCGCATCGGGGTCGGCAAGCAGGTTAGCCTGCATTTTCGCCACCGGCAGATCGGCGCGGACGATGTCCACGTCTTGAGGCTCGGCGCGCGCACGGCGCACCACGGAAACGGTCACGCCCGAGCCGACGTCGCCAGAGAGCAGATTCTGCGCCTGCCCAATGGACATCTCGCGCGTCGTAAATTTGGCGATGGCTTCCAGAATGTCCCCGCTGCGCAGCCCGGCCTTGTCCGCGGGGCTGTCCGGCAGCACGGCGACCACGATGATGTAACCAAAGCGCTTGGAGAGCGCCGCGCCGATTTCACCCTTTGCGCCTCGCTCGAGTTTCTGCTTGTACTCGGCGTACTCGCGCGGACTCATGAAGCTGGAGCGCGGATCGAGCGACTCCAGCAGCCCGTGCAGCGCGCCTGAGGTCACCAGTTGCAGGTTGGGTTCTTCGACGTAGTCCTTTTGAATGTATTGCAGAACTTCAGTGAACACGCTCAGCGCCCGGTACGTCTTGTCTTCGTTGGTGCGGCCCAGCACAAAGCCGATGGACACATAGCTGACCACCAGGATGGACAAAGACAGTACGATCGCCCTTGTAACACGGTTCATTCGGTCTCTCCTGAGCTTGCGCAACGCCTGCTGCGGAAATTGCAGTATAACACTTGCTTTCGGGCAAGCGAAGTATGGAAACAGGGGGGTCTTCAAGAAGTGAACATCGCTGCGGCGCGACGCACAGTTCCCTTTCGTTCTCTATTTCTCCTTCTGCTTACTTCCTCTCTTCATTTTGACGCACAAGCGCCCGCGCCGTCTCCAACTTCGCGCGCTGGAGTTCCGCTTTACGGCTGACGCGTTTGCCCAGCTTCTGATTTACGAAGCGCTGCTGTTTCACGTGCGTTTCTCCCCAGTGTGAATCGCCGCGACCCTCTTAAGGATGCCACGGCACAAGGCCGGGTTGCGAGAAGAACTTGGCATTCCCTGCGTTCAACCGGCTGAACTCAGGCGCTAAAGCGCCGCATTTCCCGACCGTGGATTGAGAAATATCCCGCAGCATACGCTTTTGAGCGGGGCATGAGGGAATTCACCACTTCCTCATAACTCGTTTATATTCCGGACGATACGTCTGCCCGCTTCAAGCCCGTACGCTGGTAAGCCAATTGCATTCCTTCATTGCGGAGGAGCCGCGTCCGTGCCTGAACAGCCAGCCAGCGAAGCCAAAACTCCCCACGTGCAACCTGTGCAGAAAAAGGTTCGGGGCGCCATCCACGTCACCCGAAACCGTTGCAAAGGCTGCGGCTTCTGCATCGCGTTCTGCCCGCCAAAAGTTCTGGAGTTCTCCGAGGAATTCAGCGAGCAGGGCTATCGCTTCCCGCGGCTAAGAAATCCGGACGGCTGCACCGGCTGCGATCTCTGCGGGCTGTACTGCCCGGACTTCGCCATCTACGGCGTGATGCAGAAGCAGGGAAAGAAGCAATGAAGCTGACCCACGCAGATCCCGCTGGTGTACTGACCGGCACGCATTTCATGGACGGCGACCAGGCCTGCTGCGAAGGCGCGCTGGCCGCCGGCAGCCGCTTTGCCGCGGGCTACCCCATCACGCCGTCCACCGAAGTTGTCGAGCGCTTTGCGCAGCGCGTGCCGCAAATCGGGGGAATGTTCTTGCAAATGGAAGATGAGCTGGCCGCGTCCATCGCCATTCAAGGCGCAGTATGGGCTGGCGCGAAATCGTTTACAGCGACCAGCGGCCCGGGCTTTTCTCTAATGATGGAACACATCGGCTTCGCGGCCATGACGGAAACGCCGTGCGTGTTCGTGGACGTGCAACGCGGCGGACCATCTACCGGGCTGCCCACACTCCCGGCGCAAGCGGACATGATGCAGGCTCGCTGGGGCTCCCACGGCGATTACCAGATCATCGCCGTCTGCCCGAATTCACCGCAGGAGTGCTTCGACCTCACTGTGCACGCTTTCAATCTCTCGGAACAATTTCGCGTGCCGGTGCTAGTAATGATGGACGAAGTCGTGGGCCACATGACCGAGAAGGTCGTCATACCACGCGCCGAACAAATCGAAATTTACCCGCGGCGCTACACCACGCTGCCACCGGATCAATATCAAGCATTCCAGGCCGGAGAAGACCTGGTGCCACAATTCGCGCGCGCCGGCGAGGGCTATCACTTCCACGTCACCGGGCTGACGCACGACGAGCAAGGTTACCCGGCCATGAGCGTGGAAACGCAGCGCCGGCTGGTCAGCCGCCTGCTGGAAAAAATCCGCCGCAGCGCCGACGCCCTGTCGCGCAACGAGGAATACCGCCTCGACGACGCCGATGTGGTCGTCATCGCCTACGGCATCACCGCGCGCGTGGCCATGCGCGCCGTGCAGATGGCCCGCGAGCAGGGCGTTCGCGCCGGGTTGCTGCGGCCGCAGGTCATCTGGCCGTTCCCGGAAAAGCGCCTGCGGGACCTGGCTGCGAAGAAGGACCTCGCAGGATTCGTGGTAGCAGAAATGAATTGCGGACAAATCTTCTACGAAGTGGAGCGGCTTGTCGGCGGTCGCGCGGCTGTGCTGCTCGAACCGCACACCGGAGGCACGGTGCACCGGCCTGAGCAAATCCTGGACGCAATACTTCGTTGCGGAAACGCGAGGGCGCTGCTTGCCCCGCCCCTCGCAGAGGTCACTCGATGAGCGACGAGCGAATCCTCGAAGCTCCGATAGAAGCGTGCGCCGAATGCCTCCCGCCAAATCCGGTGGAAGGTTTTCTGCGCAGCGAGCGCATGCCGCACATCTGGTGCCCCGGTTGCGGCATCGGCACCACAGTCAATTGCTTTTCCCGCGCGCTGCTGCAATCGAAGCTGGACCTGAACAAAGTGGCCATTGTCTCCGGCATCGGCTGCACCGGGCGAGTGGCAGGCTACGTCAACCTTGACTCCTTCCACACCACGCACGGCCGCGCGATTCCCTTCGCCACGGGCATGAAGTTGGCCAACCCGGACTTGACCGTGGTGGTGTACAGCGGCGATGGCGATCTGATTTCCATCGGCGGCAATCACTTCATCCACGCGGCGCGGCGCAACGTGGATCTGAAAGTCATCTGCGTCAATAATTTCACATACGGGATGACCGGCGGGCAGCTCGCGCCCACGACGCCGGTGACGGCTATTTCTTCGACCACGCCGTACGGCTGCTACGAGCAGCCCTTCAACCTGCCGTATCTGGCCGAATGCGCCGGTGCGGCGTACGTCGCGCGCTGGACCACCTATCACGTCCGCCAGCTTACCCATTCGATCGGTGAGGCGCTGCGGAAGAAGGGCTTTTCCTTCATCGAAATCGTCAGCCAGTGCCCTACGCTGTACGAGCGCCGCAACAAGCTCGGCGATGGCCTGGACATGATGGAGTATTTCAAGGAAGCCAGCGTGGTGAAACACGGCGCGGCAACGCGAGAAGTGGGCATCGGATTCCAGGGACCCATCGTGGTCGGAAAATTCGTGGATATCGAGCGCCCCACTTTCCTCGACTTGATGGACAAACAGCTGACGCGAACGCTGGACGCGCATTACACCGGAAGCGTGGTGGAAGATCATGTCCGCAGTTGAAATGCAATTCGGAGGGTTTGGAGGCCAGGGCGTGATCCTGGCGGGCATGACCATCGGGCGCGGGTTGGTGCTCTACGAGAATTATCACGTCTCGCTGACGCAGAGCTTCGGTCCCGAGGCGCGCGGCAGCGCGTGCAGTTGCCAGCTCATCGTCTCGCGCGAGCCAGTGCTCTACCCCTATATGACCAACCCGCATATTCTCGTCACGCTCTCGCAGGAGGCCTTTCGGAAATTCTCGCCCAAGCTGCGCCCGGGCGGCACGCTGATCATCGAAGAAGGGCTGGTGCGCGCCGAAGGACTCTCTCCCGAAGTGCAGCTATACAAAGTGCCCGCCATGCGCCTCGCGGAAGAGTTGGGCCGCAAAATGGTGTTGAACATGGTGCTCGTCGGATTCTTCACCGCTGTCACCGGCCTGCTCCAGCCCGAATCTGCACGCCGCGCCGTCACCGATTCCGTTCCGCCCGGCAGCGAAGCGCTCAACCTCGCCGCCTTTGACAAAGGCTACTCTTGCGGCCTCGCTCAGCTCCGCGTCCCCTCCCACGCCTAATCTCCAGAGTTAGCGACAGGAATACCCCGCCGCATTTTCCTTTGAAGCTGAGTGCGGCCGCCGCGACAACGAAAAAAAAGGGGCGAGCCGTGAAGCCCGCCCCTTTGGAGGAAGCGCCGCAGGTGGTTACGTCGCGTCTGGGAAAGAATTGTTATCGTTCGCGGAGGAAAGAGTCATCGGCTCTTCGCCGGAAAGGTCGCGCCACATCGGGGAAGGCGCCGGCGTGATGTAAGTCTGCGAGATGCGGTCCTGCCAGGTGAGGTGGTCTTCGTCCCACAGCGCCCACAGGTAGCCCAGCAGTAGCGTCCCGCCGCTCAGCACGTAGCCGAAGGTCCTCCAGAGCAGTTGGCGTGCTTGGGGAGCTTCGCCGTCAAAACTCACCACAGCCAGGCCGCGGAAGTACATGCCCGGAGAGGTGCCGCCGAGTGTCGTGAATAATCCAAAATAAAGGGCGTAAAAAATAAAAAAGGTAACCGCGTACACGATGGCTTCCTGCTTGCCGATGGAAAGCTGCCCGCCGAGCGCGCGGAATAGGATCAGAAAGCCCGCGTAGGAAATCCCCAGGCAGGCCAGGTCCAGAAGTCCGGCGATGCGCCGCTCGCGTACTTCAGCTACCGGCACCAGCGGTGCGTGCGGGTGGATGTGATCCTCTTCGTCGGCGGAGGCGAGCACGAAATTGAATTCCGGCTGTGTCACCGGGATTTCGATGCGGTCGGTGCGCTCGCGGCGTTGCGCCGAGGAGGAAGCTTCGGGCGTGGCCAGCCCGGCCTGCACCGAACGCGACACCGTGCGCAGCGTGGCGCGGTACTCCGGCTCGGCGTGGTCGGCGTCGCCGTTGCCATTACCATTGCCATTGCTTCCGCCAAAGGGGAGTTCAGTCTGCGAATCCGATGAGCCGTTGTGCCGCCGCCGCGCGCGGTAGGCTTCCAGACGATGCACCACTTCGCGCTTCCATTCCGGCTGGAAAGCATAGGCCGGCTCGCGAGTGGGTGCATCGGCGAGCGCCGCAGCATGGTCCGCTTCGGGCGGTGGCTCGGGGGAAGGCGGGGGCTTGCAAACCTGCACGGCTACGGTCGCCGCCGAAGGCTCCGGCTCGGATGCCGGCGCGGACGCGTACTCCTGCGCCGCCGCTCTCAGGAGCACTTCTTCATCGGGATGATCGTAGGGCGCATCGCACACGTAGCACACTTGAGCATGCTCGTCATTGGCCGCGCCGCATTTTTGGCAAGCGATTAGCACCGGTCCGTTTTTGCGCTGCGGACGGTTCCCCTTTACGGGACGCCGGCATCCTAACAGCAGGCGCCGCGCATCGCACCGGTGAATGCAAGCGCGTGTCGCGAATGAGATAACGGGCGTAGCGCCGGGAGTACCCCGCTGCCGCGCCGAGTGATACTTCGTGTGCAGCTTGCCCTTCGGATGCGCGATGCTGGCTTCGATTGCGGGGGCTCCGACCCCATGTTAGGCTTTTGCGTTTTCACGTCAGGACACGCATGCGGTTGATCCGACTCCTCCATTTTCGCTTCCGGCTCCTCTTGCTCCTGCTGGCCTGTACATCGCTTCCCGCCGGAGCGGCGCAAGTGCGCTTGCCTACGGGCCGTGGCATTGTGCAACTGGAAGCAAAGCAGCAGCGCCGCGAGGGCAGCGTTTTTCTCGCCGATGGCGACGTGGACATTCGCTTTGAGACGCTCCGTCTCCGCGCCGACCACGTGGAGTACAACACCGCCACGGGCGACGCGGCCGTCCGTGGCCACGTCCGCCTCGACATCGACACCCAGCACCTCGAAGCCGGCGAAGGCCGCTACAACCTTCGCACCGGCCGCGGCAGTTTCAAGAATGTGCGCGGCAGCATCACCATCCATCGCCGGCCCAATGCCAACGTCCTGGTCAGCCCCAATCCGTTTTCCTTCGAGGCGCGCGAAGTCGAGCGCCTGGACGAGCGCACCTACGAAATCCGAGGCGCTTGGGTGACCGTGTGCGACCCGGGAAAACCCGTCTGGCGTTTCTATGCGCCTCACGCTTTCATCAAGCTCGAGCACCAGGCACGGCTGCAAGGCGCCAGTTTTCGGCTGTTCGGAGTCCCTGTTTTCTATCTTCCGTACGCCACTGTGCCACTGGCGCGCCGCCAGCGACAGTCCGGCTTCCTGTTGCCGCAGATCGGAACCAGCTCGCGCAAGGGCTTCACCATCGGCCAGGCCTTTTACTGGGCGCCCGCGGAGTGGATGGACATGACCCTCGGCGCCGAATACCTGAGCCGCCGCGGCGTGGCACAAAACGTCAAGTTGCGCGCGCAACCGTGGGAGAACATGCGCGTGAGCGCCGCCTACTTCGCGGTGAATGACCGCGGGCTGCGCGGGCCGGGGGGAGTGCGCGTGCCGCAGGCGGGCCACCAGACCAACGTTTCGCTCGACGCGTTTCTTCCCGGCGGCTGGCGCGCTGTGGTGGACGCCAATCAGCTTACCTCGCTGAAATTCCGGCTGGCCTTTGCGGAAACGTTTACCGAAGCGGTGAACTCCGAGGTGCGTTCCTCCGCATTCGTCACCAATAATTTTCGCGGTCTCAGCCTGAATTTCTTCGCGTCGAACTACAAAAACTTTCTCAGCGTCACGCCGGAGACGGCCGTGGTGCTGCGCGCGGCGCCGGGCGTGCGGTTGAGCTCGGTGGAACAGTCGCCATGGCAGCGCTGGCCGATCTATTTCGGTTTCCAGGGTTCCGCGGAGGCGCTCCACCGCAGCGAGCCCGGCCTGACCACGCCGTCGGCCGTGCAGCGCTTCGAGTTCGCGCCGCGCGTCACCATCCCGCTGCGCTGGGGACCCTGGCTCGGCGTGATGCCTACTTTCCTCGTTCGCTCCACGCAATACGGCGCGCAACTCTCCTCCGGCACGGTGGTGGGCCAATCGCTGCGGCGCACCACCGGCGAAGTGACCCTGGACATCCGCCCGCCCTCGCTTGCGCGCGTCTGGCAGAACGCCGACACGAAATGGAAACACGTCGTCGAGCCGCTCATTGTGTACCGCTACGTTCGCGGGGTGAACGCCTTCGGCCGCTTTATACGCTTCGACGAAAACGACACTCTCACGGATACCAACGAAGTCGAGTACGGTGTCACGCAGCGCTTTTTTCGCCGGCAGACCAACGGCACCTCAGAAGAGGTGGTCACTTGGCGCGTCGCACAAAAGTATTACTTTGATCCGACATTCAACGGCGCCATCGTGCCCGGGCAGCGCAACGTGTTTCAGGCGTTGAATTCGATCACGCCGTACGCCTTCGCCGACACACCGCGACGCTTCTCGCCTGTGGTGAGCGACCTGCTCGTCACACCCGGAGGGCTTTACGATGCGCAGTTCCGCATGGATATTGATCCGGTGCGCGGCAAGGTGACGGCGGTGGGCACGCTCGTCCGCGTGCGGCCTTATCGGCAAGCCTTTGTCACCCTGGCGCATTTCGCCACCGACGCCGTTCCCGCGCTCCAGCCGCGCTCGAATCAGATTCGCGCTCTTGTCGGCTACGGCGAGCTGAACCGTCTCGGCTGGAACGGCTCGTTCGGCTTCAGCTACGACGTCCGCCAACAATTTTTGCAGAACCAGATCATTCAGGTGAGTTATAACGGCCACTGCTGCGGGCTCGGCTTCGAGTACCGCCGGCTGGCGCTGGGCACGGTGCGCAGTGAAAATCAATTTCGCGTCGCGCTGCTGATTGCCAACCTGGGCACGTTTGGCAGTCTGCGCCGCCAGGAAAAGATTTTTGAATGAAGAAACATTCCGAGCTCGCGTACGTTTCGATTGCGGAACTCGCTCCGCTGGTGCGAAAGAAGAAGATCTCGCCAGTGGAGTTGCTGGACGCAGTATTCGCGCGCATAGAGGCGCTGAACCCGGCGCTGAATGCCTGCATCACTCTTTGCGAGGAAACCGCGCGCGCGGACGCCTGGCGCGCGGAGCGCGATATCCATCGCGGGCACTGGCGCGGCCCGCTCCATGGCATTCCGGTTTCGCTCAAGGACAATATCGCCACGAAGGGCATCCGCACCACGGCAGGCTCGAAAATTCTTGCGGAGAATGTTCCGGACCAGGACGCCACCATCGTGACGTGCTTGCGCCGCGCCGGAGCCGTGCTCGTTGGCAAAACAAATCTGCACGAGTTCGCCTACGGCGTCACCACAGAGAACCCGCACTACGGCCCTACGCTCAATCCGTGGGGCGGCACGCGCATCCCCGGTGGCTCGAGCGGCGGCTCGGCCACGGCGCTCGCCGCGGGAATGTGTTACGCCTCCTTCGGCACGGACACGGGCGGCTCCATCCGCATCCCGGCTTCGCTCTGCGGCATTGTGGGACTGAAGCCCACCTACGGTCGCGTGAGCGCGCACGGCACGGTGCCGTTATCGCCGACACTCGATCATGTTGGCCCCCTGGCGCGCACCGTCACTGACGTGGCGATCGCGCTGCGTGCCATCGCTGGCCGCGATCCGCGCGACGCCGTCACGCTCGCCCTCCCGCCTCTGCGCCTGCCCGAAAACCTGAAAAAGCTGCCGAGGCGTTTGCGACTCGGCCTGCCACGCGATTACTTCTTTGACCGTCTCGACGAGGAAGTACGGCGCGCAGTTCTGCAAGCAGCAAAGCATTTTCAGCGGCGCGGCGCCGAAATCGTGGAAGTGGCGTTGCCGTCGCTCGCCGCCGCCGTCGAACCCAGCAACCACATTGCGCTCGCCGAAGCCGCGCACTACCACGCCCGCATGGGCTGGTTTCCCGCCCGCGCCGCTGACTATGGCGAAGACGTCCGCAAGCGGCTGGAGATGGGCGGGGAGGTGCGCGCCGCGGACTATCTCCGCGCCTTCGAAATGCAGCAGCGCGTCCGCGCGGAATTCGATTGCGCCTTTGCACTCGTGGATGGCATTCTCGCGCCGGTCACGCCGGTGACCGCGCCGACGCTCGGCCAGAAAATGCTTTCCATCGGAGGCAAGGAAGAGCCGGTGCGTGCCGCGCTGTTGCGCCTGTGCCGTCCGGCCAATCTTGCCGGCTTGCCTGCGATCTCCGTGCCTTGCGGCTTCACGCCTGCTGGTTTGCCGGTGGGATTGCAGATCATCGGCCCACGCTGCGGAGAGGAAATCGTCCTGCGCCTGGCGCTCGACTACGAGCAAGCCCACGCATGGCACAAGAAGCATCCAGCGCTGCAAATTTCGTAGGGGCGTACTGCTTACGCCTTCGCGACAAGGAGAGGATATGCACAAGCGTACGCCGAGAGTATTCGTTGTCCTTCTATTGCTCTGCTTCACCATTCCCGCGGCCACGCAGCAGGGGACGCCCGCCACACCCGTCGCGTCGAATTTCACCATCCTGTTAACCAACGATGACGGCTACGACGCGCCCGGCCTGAAGGCTCTTATCGAGGCCTTCCGCACGGCCGGCGATCTCTACGTCTCCGCGCCGGCGGAGAATCAGAGCGGCAAGGGCCACAGCATCATCACCACGCACGATCCCATCTTCGTGAGCGAACGCAAACAGCCCAACGGCGTCATGTGGTATGCCGTCGAGGGGCCGCCGGCCACCTCCGTGCGGCTGGCGATTGACGCGCTGCTCCCGCCGCGGCGCCCGGACATCGTCATCAGCGGCATCAACCGCGGTGACAACCTGGGCATCGCCAGCGTCTATCTCTCCGGCACGGTCGGCGCCGCCCAGGAAGCGGCGCTGGTCGGCATCCCGGCCATCGCCGTCTCCATGGAAGGCAACAGGGACGAGGACTACGCCCGCACCGCCGCGTACATGCGGCAGCTCGTGGAGCAGCTTCGCGAGAAAAATCTGCTGAAGACCGGTTTCTTTTTGAATGTGAACGCGCCGTCCGGAGAATTCAAGGGTGTGAAGCTCACGCGCTTGAGCCGAAAACCCGGCAAAGAAAGATTCGAGCGGCGAGAAAGCCCCGGCCACCGCATTTATTATTGGTCCGCGTGGCGCCCGCCGGAAAAGGGCGACATCGAGGAAGAAGGCACGGATGCCTGGGCCTACCTGCACGGCTACATCACGTTGACGCCGATGGTGCTCGACGTCACCGACACGAAAGCATTCGATGGGCTGAGGGCGCTTGAGAAAAGAGCAGCGGCGGCTGCGCCGAAATAAGAAAGGAAGTAGGGGAGGTAGAGAAAAAGACCAGCGCCAATTTCAGTTGACGCTCCTGTTTTTTCTTCTACTTTCTATGCCTCCTTTACCACCTTTTCCCTTCTCACCTCCCACTTCTGCGCAATCCAGAATCCCGCCGCGCCGACGACCAGACCTCCAAAAATATCCGCAACATAGTGATAGCGTCCATACACCGTCGAAACGCACATCGCCGCGAACAGCGGCAGAAACACCAGAAACAGCCCGCGCAAGAATTTCCGCGCACCGAGCAGCGCCACGAACGCTCCGGCGACGTGCAGCGAAGGAAACGCCGCGCCGTGCACGCGTCCGAAGCGCTGAATGAAGCTCATAAGCGCCGTAACAGAACCGCCGTCGAGCGGCCCTGCTTGCAGCGCGCGCAGCGTGTGGTACGGGCCTTCTATCGGAAACGCCAGCGCAATCAGGTAGCCCATCGCGTAGGCCGCGGCCGTCGCCGTCATCACCATCCAAAACGGGCGCCACTCCTTTCTTGAGTAGAGCGCGCCCGCCAGCACGACCGTAAAGAAATAATAGGTGAGGTAGAAAAACGCCATCAGGTCGTTCAGCGCGGGCGCGGCGAATTGTTCCATCCACACGGTGGGGTGTGCGCCGAACAGGGCGAAGTCGAACGCTATCAGCCAGCGGTCGAACCACTCCGGGAAAATCAGATGAACAATGTGGTGCAACTCCTCGAAAAAATAAATGAACAGTGCAAAGGGATACCAGTGCCGCATGAAATGCAGCCCAGTAGATGGCCATCGCTCTGCGGCCCACACCAGCGCGAGAATTCCCGCGCCGATCGCGCAGTGCAGAAAAACATATTCCCCTGCGCCGGGCAGATCTTTGTGGAAGACGAGCAGAAGCAGGTTCGACACACCGAGGTACGCAAGCGTCACTCGCTCGTACGGCCCGCAGCGTTGCAGCGCCGCGCGCAACCCCTCCTTCGCCCCGGCTTCCTGCGCCTCCGACGACGCGGCATGTTCGCGAAAACTCAGCGGAGTGCTGCAACCGTGGACGCCTTCTAACGCGACTCTCGATTTCATCTGCTCTTCACCTCCGCGCCGATGATGGCCGCTGGTTCTTTCCGCCTTGCTGCAAACACTGGGTCGCCGCGTTTGATATTCTCTGATCTTTGCGCTGCCGCTCCCCATCGCATCACCGTCCAGCCGCGCTCCCGCGCCAGTCGCGCCAGCCGCCACGAATTGCTGGCCGCCGTCTGCACGACAGCCGCATGCCCCACTCGCGCGAGCATCCATCGGTCGGCGAAGCTGTCGGCGTAGGCGTAGCTGCGCTCAAGATCGAGCGAAAACTCCGTGGCTAGACGCTCCAGCTCTCGCGCCTTCGCCGGCCCGCACATCGCGTCGCCGCGCGCGCGGCCGGTGTAGTGCTCATTTTCGATTTCCAGTTGCGTCGCGCAGATTTCTACCGGCGTCGGGATAAGTCGCGCCACGGCCGCGGCCAGCGGCTGTAGCGTTCCGCTCAAAAGAAAAATCTTGTGCGCTTGCCTCGCGTGCCAATCAATGCGTTGCAGCGCCTCGGGAATTTGGTCGACAGGATGCCGCGCGAGCCAGCCGAGCCACGCGTCCATCACCACAGTGGGCACGCCGGCGAGATACGCTTTGCACTGCGCAGCCACGCATTCGAAGCCACACCATTCGCCGCCGCGGATGGCGTGCGCTGTTTCGCCGAGCAGCGGCGCGGCGCATCGCGCAAAGCTCTTCCAGCCAATTGTCCCGCGCCAGAGCAAATAGCGGAGAAACCGCTTCTCCAGTGAAGGCGGCGGCACAAGCGTGCCGTCCATGTCGAAAAAGGCTGCGACGTTCACGCCACCGACCTCCGCGGCAAAGCCGCCGCCCGCCGCGGAGCACGCGCTGCTGCCGGCTCGCCCAGCGCTGCAAAATACCTGCGGCTCTCCCACAACACGGGCAGCCCTCGCGCCACGCAGAACACCACCGTCAACCACACCAGCGCTTGCGCTCCCAGCGTAATCACCCACGGAACGGATTCGCCGAGCTGCCCCAGCACTGCGGCATTCGATGAAGTCACTGCAAACTGCAATCCCACCGCGCAGAAGCAAACGCACTTGATCACGCCATACGCCGCGCGGCTGGCGCGCGAAGCTACAAGCGCTTGAGCCCATCGCGTTTCCAGCATCGAGTTGCGTCCGAAGCCGCTGTGTCCTTCGCGCGCGGCGATGCCGCGGACAAAATCCGTCGCTGTGCCACGCACAAAGAAAAGCACCGGCACCCACACCGGAATCAGTCCACACACGGCGAAGTATGTGAAGTACAGGTTTTCGACCACGCGGTCGCCGAGGATGTCGAGTTGCGCGCCGAGCGGCGTCGCCAAGTTTCTACTCCGCGCTACCCAGCCATCTACCGCGTCGAGCACGATGGCCGCAACGGTCAATCCGATCGCCGCCAGGTTCGCGCTCGCTCCGCGGCCAAACAGCGCCACCGCCGCAAATGCGGCCAGCACTCGCAGCACCGTGATTTGGTTTGGCGTCATGGCAGCCTCCGGCCCGCGGCGCAATCCGCGCTGCAATGCCACATTCGGGAATGCACGGGAGCGGCCACCGCTAACGCGCGATCATGTCGCGCGTCTTCAAATAGTTAGGTGGAAACAGGATTCATGAAGCCGCTGCCTTTTCCCTGCACCTGACGCCAACATCTGGCTGCGGAGAGCGCGCGGAAGAAAATCCTGCGGGAATATGCCAGAATAGCGCTTCGATTTGAGACAGGTGTTGAACACGCGACATTGAGTAACTGAGGGCGAGTATTTAGGACAGTTTTTCTGCGGAGTGAACCGGCTTTATGGAAGTAGGGATTGTTGCGGCGTTCATCGCGGGGCTGGTTTCGTTTCTCTCGCCGTGTGTGTTGCCGCTTGTGCCCGGCTATATCTCCATGCTCTCAGGCATCGGCATCGAGCAGTTGAAGCAGGGCGAAGCGCCGCGCGGCGGGCTGTTGATTTCCGCGCTGGCATTTGTCACCGGCTTCTCCGCGGTCTTCATCGCCTTCGGCGCATCGGCCAGCGCAGTGGGCTCTTTCCTTTTGAAAAACAAATCGCTGCTGGCGCCGGTAGCTGGCGCAGTGATTATTCTGTTCGGCCTGCATTTGATTGACTGGCTGCGCCGCGTCTCGATTACGGCGGGGTTGGTGGTGGGCGGAGTGTTGATCGCCGCCGGCGTCGGGCTGGGCCTCGTGACGAGCAATAATTCGATGACCGTCAAACCCATTCACCTGATTTCGCTTTCGCTGATTTTTCTGGCCGGGCCGTTTCTCTCCAAGTGGCTGAACCGCGACATCCACCTGCAAAACGTCGGCGGGCAGCCCGGCGCGGTGAGCGGATTTTTAATGGGCTTTGCGTTCGCCTTCGGCTGGACGCCGTGCATCGGACCGATTCTCGCCGGCGTGCTGGCCATTGCCGCCACGCGCGAGACGATTGGCCAGGGTATTTTTCTGCTGGCCGTTTATTCCGCAGGGCTTGCGCTGCCCTTCCTGCTCACGGCGCTGGGCCTGAGCCGCTTCCTGCGTTTTTATCAGAGATTCCGCCGCCACCTGCACGCGGTGGAAGTCTTCAGCGGCGTTCTGTTGCTGTTTATCGGCGGCCTGATCTTCACGGACCGATTGACGTGGCTTTCGGGGAAATTTGCGTTCCTCAACGATTTTGTCATCCATCTGGAAAAGATGATTGTGCACTGATCATTCGTTGTTCTGAAGATGGGAGCCTGACTCAATGAAAAAGAATCTGCTGTTGGTTCTGGCGGGCGTCGCGCTGGTGGCGGCCGCGGTGGTCGTGGACAAGCGGTGGATGCAGAAAAATATGGCGCCGCGCGCCGCCGCCGCAGCGAAGCCTTCGAACCTGCCCGACGCCCCGAATTTCATTCTGCCGGATTTGCAGGGCGCGAATGTCAGCCTCGAACAGTATCGCGGCAAGCTGGTGCTGGTGAATTTCTGGGCCACCTGGTGCGGCCCTTGCGAGATCGAAATGCCCTGGTTCATCGAATTCCAGAAAAAGTACGGCGCGCGCGGCTTCACTATGGTCGGGCTGGCCATGGACGAGGAAGGAAAATCCGTCGTCGCTCCATGGGTGGAAAAGAAGAGGTTCGAGGTGAATGGCGCGCAGTTGCCACTCAACTATCCCATCCTGCTCGGCAACGACAATGTCGCCGACCAGTTCGGCGGGCTGATCGGCCTGCCCACCAGCCTGCTCATTTCCCGCGACGGCAAAATCATCAAGCGCTTCATCGGCCTCGTCGGCCGCGACACGTACGTCAAAGCTATCGAAGACAATCTAAAGGAAAATTGAAAAAACTTACCCGGCAATTTTCTTGACAAACGCCGTCACGTCTGCCCACGCCGCCTTGGCCTGCTCCGCGTTGTAGCGCTGCGGCGAGGTGTAGTTCATGAAGGCGTGCTGCGTACCCGGATACATTTTCCTCGTGTAGGGTTTGCCGAGTTCCTTCATCTTCGCTTCCACTTCGTCGAGGTTTGCATTCACGCCCTGGTCCTGCTCGGCATAGACCGCGAACACGGGGCAGGCGATATTCGCGAGCTTTTCCATCTCCGGCGCGCGGCCGTAGAACGGCGCGGCGAAGAGCAGCTCTTTGGACTCGGTGACGAAATTAAACGTATTGGCGCCTCCCCAGCAGAAGCCAGACACGCCGATCTTGTCCTTCTTCACGTCGCTGCGGGTCTTGAGATATTTGATGGTTGCGTGCAGATCGGAAACCACGTCCGCGCGCACCAATTTCCCGATTCCCTGCCCGGCCTCCTGCATGGTGGCGAAGCTCACCGTGCCCCCGGCGCGCGAGAGCAGGTCCGGGGCGACGGCCAGCAGCCCTTCGCCGGCCCAGCGCTGCGCAACGTCCATCACGAATTCTGTCAGCCCGCGGTTTTCGTGGATGACGATGATGGAGGCGAATGCCGTCCCTGTCTTTGGTCGCGCAAGGTAGCCGCCCACCTGCACCTCGCCGCTCGGGTACTTCACCCATTCGGCCTGCGCCTGCGCGGGCAGACGCTTTTCACCTTCGGCAATGGACTCTTTCGGAGTGGGCGCGGGCGTACCCTGCTGCGCCGGGGGGTCCGGCCAGTTGTAGCTTTCCCATTCGGCGGCAAAGCCGGAATCGAGCATGATTTCGTGCGCCAGCACGATGCTCCCGGTGAGAAAGGCAAGCCGCTGGAAGAACTCGCGGCGGGATACATTCCCTTCGCGGTAGTTTTCGATCAGCCGGTCCAAAGCCGTCGCGACAGCGGAATTCACGATTCGGCCTCCTCTTGGATGGTGGATTCTGCCATCAAAGACGCGGCCGCGCAAAGCATGGTTTCAAGGTGGATTTTACCCGCGCAGAGAAACTTCCCGCGGCCCACTTTCGTACAGTAGAATGAAAGCACCCGAGATGAAGCAGTCTCACAGCCTCGTTGAACCGGCGTTGATCGCCATGCAGACCATCCGCGCCCACAAGCTGCGGACGTTCCTTACGCTGCTGGGCGTCATCCTGTCCGTCTGCACCCTCATCATCGTCGTGGGGCTGATTGAAGGCACGAACCAGTACATCGAAGACCGCGTCGCCAACATGGGCTCCAACGTGTTTCTGGTGCTGCGCTTTCCCATCATCACCGAGGCGCAGGAGTTCGTGAAGGCGCTGCGCCGCAATAAGAACGTCACCTGGGAGGACTACGAGGCCCTCCGCGACACCCTGAAGCTTCCCAAAAGTGTCGGTGTCGAAACACGAAACAACGGCAAGGTGCGTGCCGGGACTCTCAGTTTTGATGACGTCAGCGTTCGCGGCGTTACCGCCAGCATCGGCGAGATGGACGTCGAGGAACCCGCCACCGGCCGCTACATCGTGGACAGCGACAGCCAGCATCGCGCGATGGTTACTTGCATCGGCTCGGAAGTGGCCAACCGCTTGTTTCCCGGGGTGGACCCCATCGGTCACACCATGGAGATCGCCGGGCTGCCCTTCGAAGTGGTGGGCGTGGCCAAGCCGATTGGTACGGTCCTGGGTCAATCGCAGGATAATTTCGCTTACATTCCCATTGAAACATTTCTGAAAATCTACGGCAGCAATCGCAGCTTGGCCATCAATATCCAGGCGCGCGGCGCCGAATGGATGGCCCGGACACAGGAAGAGGCCCGCGTGCTGATGCGCGCCCGGCGCCACCTACGCCAAAACGAGGAAGACAGCTTCGGCATCATCAGCTCGGACACGCTGATGAGCCTGTGGGGGCACATCACCGGGGCCATCGCCTCGAGCATGGTAGGCATCGTCTCCGTGTTCCTGGTTATCGGCGGCGTGGTGATCATGAACGTGATGCTCGCCAGCGTCACCGAGCGCACGCGCGAGATCGGCATCCGCAAATCGGTCGGCGCGCGCCGCCGCGATATCCTGATGCAATTCCTGGTGGAGGCTTCGGTGATGTCCGGGTTCGGCGGCGCCATCGGCATCACCATCGCGTGGCTGATCGCGCTGCTGGTGGACTCCACAACGCCCGTGCCCATGAAGGTGCCGCTTTCCGCAGTGATTGTCGCGCTGAGCGTGTCCACCGCCGTGGGACTTTTCTTCGGCATTTATCCCGCCACCAAGGCGGCCAAGCTCGACCCCATTGAGGCCTTGCGCTTTGAAACATAGAGAAGTGTAGAATAGGCTCTCTAGGCTCACATAAAGGGCTCCATGAAACTACAACTCGGCGAAAACTCTCTGATGGCACTGGACACGCTGCGCACTCACAAGCTGCGCTCGTTCCTCACCGTGATCGGTGTGGTTATCGGCATCACCGCGCTGATTTCTGTGGCATCGATTCTGGTAGGGCTCGACCAGGACCTTCGCGGTTTCCTGAACGATTTCGGCACGGACACGCTCTTCATTTATAAACTCCCTCTCGGTTTCCATTCTGGCCGGCTGACTCCGGAAGAGCGCATGCGCAAGCCCTTGACGCTGGAAGACACGCTGGCAATTCAGGAATTGTGCCCGTCGATCAAGAGCACGACGGTGGAAGTTTTCTCGGGATTCGAGGGACGGCGCGCGCCACCCACCGCGCGTTACCAGGGCCACGAAGTCTTCAACATTTTCTACTCCGGAGCCCTTCCCTCCTATGAGCAGGTTTACAACACCCACATGCTCAAGGGCCGGTTTTTCAACGACGCCGAAAACATGCACCGCGCCGACGTGGCAGCGGTCGGATTCGACCTCGCCGAGGGCCTGTTCCCGGCTGAAGACCCCATTGGCAAGCAGATTCTGGTGGGCGGCGTTGGCTACGAAGTCATCGGTGTTATCGAAAAACGCAAGGGGCAGTTCTTCCGCGACGAATCTTCCGACAAAGTCGTCGTCGTGCCTTACCGCACCTACGCCAAGCACAACCCCGGCGACGAAGACCACTTCATCGGCGCGCAAGCCTTCCCGGGGAAAATGGCCGCCGCTGAAGACGAAGTCCGCACCGTCCTTCGCCGACGCCGAAGCGTTGCCTTCAACAAGCCGGACAACTTTGACGTCTCCAGCAGCGAGCAAATGGCCACCCAATTCCGCCAAATTATGTCGTCGGTGACCCTGATGATTATCGTGATCAGCTCCATTGGGTTGCTGGTGGGCGGCGTGGGCGTGATGAACATCATGCTCATGTCCGTCACCGAGCGCACTCGCGAGATTGGCGTGCGCAAAGCCATCGGCGCGCGGCGCCGCGACATCATCTGGCAGTTTCTGACGGAAGCCATCACGCTAACCGCCGCCGGCGGAGTGATCGGAGTGCTGCTCGGCGTGGGCATCAGCGCGCTCATCAACGCCACCCTGCCCAGTTTGCCCTCTGCTGTGCCCGTCTGGGCCATTGTCGCAGGCGTCCTAATGTCCATGAGCGTCGGTCTCTTCTTCGGCATGTACCCGGCCATCAAAGCCGCCCGCCTCGATCCCGTCGAAGCGTTGCGCTACGAATAAGGCGAGTGGACCTGCAACGAATCCCGACGCCTCGGGACAATTGACTTCGCAGGGACGTTGCGGACGGCGCCCTGCTCCTGTTGCGATTCAAGCTCCGTGATAGAATCGGCGCGGAGAAACTTCTGAGCATGGATGAACACGATTTCCGCAAGAAATGCGACGCCGCGCTGGTGGACTTGCGCAAGCGCCTGCTCGAGCTCGGCGACGCGCATGGCTTCGAAGTCGAAGGCGAAGGGGAAAAGCTGGAACTACAATTCGAAGACGCGGAAGAGACTCGGTTCGTCATCAGCCCGAACATCGCCGCGCGACAGATCTGGATTTCCGCGCTTTCCACCAGCTTCAAGCTCGGCTGGTCGGACGCCGCGGGGGCGTTCATTCACGACAAATCCGGCGAGAATCTTTCGCAAGTTATGGGCCGCATCCTCACGGAGCAGCTCGGCGCCAGTGTGGACGTGTGAAGAGGTGACAGGTGGCAGGTGACAGGTGGCAGCGCAAAACATTTCGCACGATTTTGTTTTGCACCGCCTTTTTCCTTGCTTCCCTGCTTCCCTACTTCTTAACTTCTCTTCGCGCACAGGAAACCAAACTCCCTCCTGCCAACACCGTCGTCAAGCCAAAGGCCTACGCCTCTCTCGCTCCGGTCCCTCGCGCAAAGACCTTCGAAATCGCTGTTGTCGCCGCGATTCAATCCGGCTTTCACGTGAATTCGAACAAGCCGTCGGAAGATTACCTGATCCCTACCGAGCTTACGCCGGAGTTGCTTGCGGGATACAAAGTTCTGGCCGCAACGTACCCGCCGGGCACGCTGACCAAATTTGAATTTTCAGAGAAGAAACTATCGGTTTACGAAGGCACGTTCACGGTGCGTATGAAAATCCAGGTGCCCGCCGGCGCGCCGCTTGGCGCAACGAAGCTGCCGCTCACACTTCGCTACCAGGCCTGCAATGATTCCGCCTGCCTGCCGCCGGTGAATCTGCCTGTCCCTTTGGAAATCGAAATTGCCGCGGCCAGTGCACCCGCCCGCCCAATCCATCCCGAGTTTTTCAAGAAGTAGTCTTCGCCAAAATGGCTGGCAGTGCTTTTCGCAACCGCGCGACGATGCGTTCCTTGCCAATCGCGAGCATCGTGTCGAACAGCGGCGGGGCAACAGCCTGGCCCACGATGGCCACGCGCGTCGCGTTGATCAGCAGGCCCGCCTTCACACCTTCGGCCGCGGCCAGGTCGCGCAGCACTTTGTCGCAAGCGTCGTGATTCCAATCCCCAAGCGCCTCGTAGCCGTCCGTAAGCTTGCGCATCAACGCGGGCAGGTTCGCGTCTTTCCAGAATTTCTCGACCGCCGCGGGGTCGTAGGGAAAGTCATCGCTAAAGAACCCGCGGGACGACGTGGAAAAATCCGGCAGCAGCCGCGTGCGCAGCCGGATCAGGTCAATGGTCCGCAAGAACCACTCGCGCCCGGAGCCGGCCCATTCGTCGCGCCAAATTTTGGCGCGCTTCAGCTCCGCCTCGATGAATTGCGCCAGCTCTTCCACGGGCAGCTTTTGCAGGTACTGTGTATTGAACCACTCGAGCTTGGGCCGGTCGAAAATAGCGTTCGTGCGGCTGACGCCCGCGAGCGAAAACCGCTCCAGGAGTTCCGCGGTGCGCAGAAACTGCGCATCGTCACCGGGCGACCAGCCCAGCAACGTCAGAAAATTACGAAACGCTTCCGGGAGGAATCCTTCTTCGCTGTACGAGCCGACGCTCGTCGCGCCGTGGCGCTTGGACATGCGCGTCTTGTCAGGCCCGAGGATCAGCGGTACGTGCGCAAAGATCGGCGGCGCCGCGCCCAGCCCAGCGTAGATGAGCGCCTGCTTCGGCGTGTTGGAGAGGTGGTCCGCGCCGCGTATGACGTGCGTGATGCGCATCTCCATGTCGTCCACCACGCAGGCGAGGTGGTAGGTAGGCAGCCGTGCCGCTTGACCCGGCTTCGGCGAGCGCAATAAAACGAAATCCTCAATCTCCGCGTTCTGCACTTCGCGCCGGCCGAAGACGGCATCGTCGAACGAGGTGGTCCCCGTTTCCGGCACACGGAAGCGGATCGCTGGCTGAAACCCCTGCGCGACTGCCTGCTGTTCGGCCGCTGTTCGCCCGGTCGCGTCTAGATTTCGGCATCCACATCGCTGTTTTTTCAGCGCCTTCTTTTCCCCTACTTCCTCTGCCTCCTCTGTTTCCGCATGGTCGCCGCCAGCGTATTTTTCCGGCGCGCAGAAGCACAAGTACGCCGAGCCATTCGCCAGCAGGGCGTCCGCCGCGGCGCGGTACATTTCCAGGCGCTGCGACTGGAAGACGGGGCCTTCGTCCCAGTCAATTCCCAGCCAGCGGAGACTCTCGAGAATACCGCCCACCAGCTCCGGGCGATTGCGCTCGACGTCGGTATCCTCGATGCGCAGGATGAATGTGCCGCCCTCACGCCGGGCGAACAGCCAATTGAAAATCGCGGTCCGCGCGCCGCCCACGTGCAGATAGCCGGTGGGGGAAGGCGCGAAGCGCACGCGGGGTTTCGTTGCGGTGGTCATCTCTTCTGCAGGCTTCCTCGCGGGAATCGGAAACGCGTAGTTTATCCGAAGCGTGGGCCAATTGCGAGGCGCCGTTGGCGCCTACGCTTCGAGTGCTCTCCCGATCTATTGACCGTGCTGGAAACCGTGCGATATAGTCGGTTGCGATTAGGAAAAGTGTCTCTCGCAAGAGGATTTGAGCGAACAAGGAGCCCGCTCTGACCCCGCCAATAGCCATTTCTTGTGGACAGTTGCAAGCCTCATTTCTCGCGGCACTATTTCTCATGGACCCTACCGCGGGAATTGAATGTGGCGCGCGGAGTTTCAGCGGGCATTTCTCGAGTTCATCGAAGGCGCGTTCCGAATGACCTCCGAAGGCATCATCGCACTGGCGCTGCTGATCACCTCGGCATTGACCGCCGCGCTTTTCGGCTACATGTATCGCTTGAAGCGGCAGACCTACCTGCTGCTCTGGACCTTCGGCTGGAGCGTTCACGCCCTTCATTATCTTGTCCCCGCGCTCGGGCCGCTCATGAATGTGCTGGCGGACACGGATTCCGTGCAGCGCTTTGCGATTAAGTTTGCCGGATTCAACCTGTGGCTGCTGGGCGCGTCGGCTCTGCTCTTTTACTGTGCGGCCCGGCTGTACGCCCAGATGAAACCCCTATACCAGGCGGTTGCCATTGCTGGGGCTGGATTCGGCGTGTGGGTAGCCGTTCAGCAGTTTGACCTGTTCCCCGTTTCCCCCTATTGGGGGATCGCGCTGGCCCTGTTCATGGTGGCCAAGGTTTTCTGGGACGAAAGCCGCCGCCAGGAATCGCTCGCGGACCGGCTGCTTGCCGTTTCATTTGTGATTTGGGGTGGGATGATGGTGGTCACTGTTTTCCGTGGCGCCGCCGCCGCGGTGACGTTTACTTCCGACGCGCGCCTGGTGGTCATCATTCCGCAGTTGTTCGCCGCTGTGCTGATGGTGATGGCTCTGTACGAGGAAGAGAAGCGCCGCGTCGAGCGCAACATGCTGGCGCTTTCCAACCTAAACTTGACCACCTCGAGCTTCGCCGGCGGTGAAATCCAGAAGATGCTCTCGCAGGCGCTCGAGCGCGTGCTCAACGTGGTGCGCATCCCTTCCGGTGCGCTCTGTTTGCATCATGGCATCCCCAGCGGCCCCACATGTGTCGTGGCCATCGGCTTGAGCGACGAATTCTGGGCGGCCACGCACGAAGAAGGTCTCGACGACCAGCTTGTCAACCTGGTGGCGCGGCTCGGCGGTCTGGTCGTCTTCCGTGACCTTACCCGCGAGGCCTCCTGGACCGCGTTGGGCGAGCGCGAGGCCGGCTTCCGCCGCTTCCGCGAGCTTGCTATCCAGGAAGGGTTGCGCACAATCGTCGGTATCAGCTTACAGGCTAAGGACCGTGTCTTCGGGCTGATCCTGCTGGGCTCACCGGATAATCGTCGTTTCACCCCCGCGGAGCTGCGCCTGCTCCTCGCCCTGGGGCACCAGATCGGCATGGCCGTCGAGAACAGTTACCTCGTTCAGCAGACCGCTCGTCGCACCGAAGAGCTGCACATCCTCAACGAAATCGGCCGCGCACTGAGCTCCACTCTCGATCTGGACAAGCTCTTTGAGGTGATCCTGGCTGAAATGCAGCGGCTCTTCGACGTCAACAACTTCTACATTGCCTTTCACGATTCCCATCAGGATGAAATCCAGTTCAGCATGGAAACCACCGACGGCGTTCGCGTACCCCCGCGCTCCCGCAAGGCCGGGAACCATCTGACCGAGCACATTATCCGCACGCGCCAGCCGGTCCTCATCCGCGAAAACTTCGCCGAGGAAGTCCGCAAGATGGGCCTCCAACCCCTCCAGACGCTGGGGTGCTTTTGCGGGGTTCCGCTGATCCTGTACGACCGCGGCATCGGCGTAATGGCCGTGCACAGTCACCAGATCCGCGCGTTCGACGAAGGGCACCTTGAGCTCATGCGCGTGCTCGCCAGCGAGGCCAGCATCGCCATCGAGAACGCGCGGCTTTTCCGCGAAGAGCAGAAGAAGGCCCGTCATCTCGCGCTGCTCAACGACATTTCTCGCACGGCTATCACCACGCTCAACCCGGAGCAGATCCTCGCCACCATTTCGCAGGAGATCGAAGAGACTCTTACCTATGACCACGTCGGCATCGGCCTGCTCGACTACACCACAAAAGAAGTGGTCATCCAGGCTGAGGCTGGTAAGCGCAGTGCCGAGGAGCCTGCACTGGGCCGGCGCATCGCTCTCAGCGAAGGCCTGATTGGATTTGTGGCTCGCACGGGCCGAATCGCCACGCTCGATGAAATGGCCAAAGTCGCGCCGGACGCTGCCGGCACTGTGCTTCCCGGCTCTGCCTCAGCGATCGGGCTTCCCATCATTTACACCGAGCAGCTTCTCGGCGTTCTCTCCATCGAATCTACCAAGCCTTACAACTTTCCCGAGGAAGACGTCCTGCTCCTCCGCACGCTGGCCGATCTGATTGCCGTAGCCATACACAATGCGCAGACGTTTCAGAAAGCCCAGGAGCAGGCCATCACCGATGGGCTCACCGGGGTCAAGACACACCGCTATTTCATGGAGGCGCTCTCTTCGGAATGGAAGCGCGCCACCCGCGCCGGCCGCCCCTTCTCCCTCGTGCTGATGGACCTCGACCGCTTTAAGTTTGTCAACGATTTCTACGGCCACCTTGATGGCGACCTGGTGTTGCAGCGTGTCGCCAGCATCCTCGAGCAAAACTGCCGCCGCTCTGACGTTGTGGCCCGCTACGGCGGCGACGAATTCGTCATCCTGATGCCGGAGACCAACATCGAGCAGGGGCGCCAGATTGCCATGAAGCTCCGCGCCTGCGTCGCCTCCGACCCTTTGCTGCACGGGAAGAACATCACCGGCAGCTTCGGCATCGCCTGCTTCCCTTTGCACGGCGCTACGCCGCAGGAGCTCATCCAGGTGGCCGATGCCTCGATGTATCTTTCAAAGCATCAGGGGGGCAACGCCGTTTCCACCGCGGACAATTTCGAGCCCGGCGATACCCGACGCTGGAAACGGGACGTCCTCGAGGCTTATCTCGGCGTCACCCTCAAGCGCCAGTTCACTACCGGCCCGGAGGCCTTCGAGGAAATCTATCGCCGCCTGGAGCAATTCACCCAGTCTCTTGCGCACACCGAGGAGGATCCCGCGGAGGCCCGCGAACCCGGGCAGCCGGTCCCAGAAGGGCTCGATGCCGTGCCCGCCGCGGTGATCGACACGGTCACTTCACTGGCGTTTGCCGTGGATGCCAAGGACCAGTACACGCAGGGGCACTCACGCAAAGTAGCTGCCTATGCGGTCCTGCTTTGCCGCGCACTCGGCTTTTCCGACAAGCAAACCTCCGAGATCCGGTTGGGCGGCATCCTGCACGACGTCGGCAAGGTTGGCATCCCCGAGGCCATCCTTAATAAGGCCGGCCCGCTCAACGCCGAGGAATGGGAAACCATGAAGACGCATGCCGCGCTCGGAGCCAGGCTCCTCGAGCCGCTGCGGCACATTTCCAACATCCAGAAAACCGTCCGGCACCACCACGAGCTTTTCGACGGCTCCGGCTATCCGGAAAAGCTCGCGGGCGACGCCATTCCTCTCGGCGCGCGCATCGTGGCCATCGCCGACGCCTTCGACACCATTACTTCCGAACGCACCTACAAGAAAGCGCGCAGCACGAAGGACGCCCTGGCAGAACTCGAACGTTGCGCTGGCGCCCAGTTCGACGGCCATCTGGTGGGCGTATTCGTCAAATGTCTGCGCCAGCGGGAAAGCACCATGCTCACCGCGGAGGAGCTTGCCGCCGTGGCCGCCGTAAGCGATCACTCCGAGGCGGCCATCGACGAACCCGAGCCCAGTCCACAGGTCAACCCCGGTCTCGTGTGACGCCACCGCGTCCACTTCAAGGAGAATTCCATGCAAACCGCGCGCGTCAAATGGACCGAGCAGGAGCAGTTTGTCGCGGTCACTCCGTCCGGCCATGCCGTCACGATTGACGCCGACCGCCAGCGCAATTCCGCCCCCGGCCCGATGGAGATGCTGCTCGCTGCGCTGGGCGCCTGCACCGCCACCGATGTCGTGCTCATCCTCGGAAAGAAAAGGCAGAAGCTGGAAGCACTGGAAGTAATCGTCTCCGGCGAGCGCGCCCCCCACCCGCCGCAGGTTTGGACCACGATTGAAATCGTGTACAAGCTGCGCGGCGCGCTGGATGAAAAAGCCGTGCGCGATGCCATCGAGCTGAGCGAATCGAAATACTGTTCCGTCGCCGCCATGCTCGGCAAGACAGCGAAAATCTCCTTCCGCTTCGAAATTCTCCCGCACGCATCGTAGGGACGCACCTGCATGTGCGCCCAAACCGTGCAGCCCCGTTTGGCTGCGCGTGGGATATCCGTAGGAACGCACCTTCATCTATTTCTGTTTTTCCGTTTCTATTTCTAAGTTTTCGATTTTGCTGGACGCATACGCCTGCTCACCCTACACTTTGATGATCAGGATTCTGGAAGGAGTTAGCGCATTGTCCGCCAAGAAACGTAGCGCTTGCTTGCTTTGCGGCAAACCATCCACCACGAGCATTTGCGGTCACTGCTCGGACCGCGTCAACAGCGAAGCCGTTCACAAGAAGAAAAAAGAGGAAAAGAAGAAGTAACGCATTCTCCGGGGGGCGTATGACACACGCCCCGCAGAATCGCCTGCTTTTTGGCGGCAGGAAAAGACTCTACTTTGCTGCTTTGCGCCGCGTGAACGCCAGTCCGGACCACGTCGCATCCACCGCACAGACTTTGAAGTCCACTAATCCTGACGCAAGTCCTATGGCGCGGACGTCGTTTTGGGTCACGTCCGTTTCGACGCCGGACGCTTTCTTCGGCCAAATGATCCACAATCGCCCTGCCCCGGTGCGCGCCGCCATTCGCTTGATGCCGTGCTGCAACTCTTCACGCGAACGAAGAAACCACAAAGTAATGTCGCTTGGCCCGCTGACTTCTTCCTGCAACTCCACCCCTTCCGGCAATTCACCAAGAGTCTTGTGAAAGTTTCCGGGAGCGCCTTCGAGCGCAACGACAGAATTGGGTTTGATGCCAAGTTTCTTGGGAAGAGGCGTGCCGGAGTAGCCGGCCAGCAGCGAGTCCGGCCTCACTGGATTCGCCGGCGGATGGGCGATGGCTTGCTTCAAGCTGCTGCAGACCTTGTTCCACGTCGTGAACATTGCGTCGGGCAGCAGCTTTTTGACGCGCGCCACTTTTTCTGGTTCTCCGCCGACAAACACCAGCGGCACGAGTCGCGTAGCCTTCCACGTGCGAATGCCGACCGCAACATCCCGCCCGTGGGATGGCAGCCGGCTCAAGTCAATCACGAAGGCGGTGGGAGGCTTCGTCCGCAGATCGCGCAGAAATTCCGGGCCATGCTGGATCTTGCAAAACACTTCATACCCGGCGGCGCGGAGAATCTCTGCGCGCTCTTTGGATTCGTCTGCGTTCCAGTGGATCAAGCGCACGTGCAGCTTCATGGCTCACATGCCCGGATCATCGGCCGAAGGCCCGTAGATGGAAGGCACTTTGCCACCCATGGGTCGAATGTAGACACTGAGTTGCCCGCGGTGGTGCACCGCGTCAAAGAGCATCTCCCAACTCATGCCGGAGAGCGTTCCTTCGTGCACCTTTTGGCCGCCCATCAACATCGGAATCTTTTTGTTGTCCCAAGTGGCTTCATCCACTTTGCGAAGATGCTCCACAAATTCTTTCTGGAAGCGTTCGTAGTCTGTCGCGGACTGCTCCGGCGAAGTCGCGGGCTTTGGCTCCACCCAGTTAATTTCACCCTTCGCGCACATTTCGACGCAGCACGCTGCTTCCGCCACCAGCACGGCCACCAGTTCTCCCGCCGAGCGCGAACGCGGATGCGGCCGGTATTCCAGTTTGTCTGCCGGCAGCGCGCGAAACACTCTCAGCATTGCGGGCGTTTCTGATTCAAGGCGTTTGATGAAGAAGTCTCGGTTGGTCATGTTCGTCTCCTTGAAGAAATGTAATTTTGAAGACCCGATAATATTCGCTTTTTATTCGCCTTGTCAAGGCCTTCCCTGCTCGACTGTTTAGCTCAGGATTGAGACTGCTTCCTCAGGCTGGGCAGGCGCCCGTCGGCTTCTCGACAACCACAGGCAGCTTTTGCGATTGCCACGCGTCGAACCCGCCGGTGACGTTGAGCACCTGCCGGAAACCCGCGCGCAGCAGCAGGCTCGTGGCAATCGAGCTGCGGTAACCGCTCTTGCAGTGTGCGGCGATGGGTCGCCGCGTGTCCAGGTCGTTCAGCATCGTGCGCAGATTCGCCAGGGTCTTCAGGCGGGCTTCCGGGATGTGTCCGGCTTCCCATTCAACGGCGCGGCGCACATCCACCAGTTGGATTTCGTTCGGGTTCTGGCGCATCTCATCGAAGAGATTGAGCACGGAGATCTGCGGCACTTGTCCCAGAGGCAGCCCGGCGCGTTGCCAGGCAAGAATCGCTTGCCCGGATGCTTCCGGCCCGGCCTCAATTCCTGTCGGCGCGTTTCCAGAGGTGCCCAGGTAGCCGGCAATATTCTCCATGCCCACGCGCGCCAATCTCACCTGCGCTTCCTGCAACTGATCCGGGTTGGCCACCACGAGCGCCAGCGACACATCCAGTCCAATCAGAGAGCCGGCCCACGCGGCGAACTGCCCGCCGAGTCCGATGTGGATGGAGCCCGGCACGTGCCCCGCGCCGAATTCCGCCGCGCTGCGCGTGTCCAGCACTAGGCACCCTTCTTGTTGTTTCCGCAGCACCTGCTCCGGCGTGAGCGTGGTCAGAAGCGGCAGTTCATCAAGTTTCGCCGCGCCCATGCGGTTGATCTGCGCGTCGCGCAGGAAGTATTCCGGCCGCTCGGGAAAATCCGCGGTCACCAACTCGACAAATTCCTCGCGGCTGCGCGGCCGCAGCGCGTAATTATAGGTGCGCTCCCGCCCGATCGTCGAGTGCTTCTCGTCGCTGATGTTGCGCCCGCAAAGCGATCCCGCCCCATGCGCCGGAAACACCTGGCACGCATCGGGCAGCGCCAGCAGTTTTTGCAGGCTGTCGTAAAGCATCACCGCCAGCTCATGCGGCGTGTGCGTTGGAGAAAGGTCCGGCCGCCCCACTTCCCCGATGAACAGCGTGTCGCCGGTGAATACGCCCCACGGCTCCTCGCGCCCGTTTTTTCTCTCCAGATCGAAGATCGCGATGCAAATGCTGTCTATGGAGTGTCCGGGTGTCTCGAGGAAGCGGAAGACGCAGTTCCCCATGCGCGCTTCTTCGTTGTCCTTCACCGCCACGTGCGCAAACTGTGCCCCGGCCCTCTGCCCGGCGTAGATCTTCGCTCCGGTCCGCGCGGCGAGTTCCTTGTGACCGGAGACGAAGTCCGCGTGCATGTGCGTTTCGATGACGTGCCGGATGGTCAGGCCTTGTTTCGCGGCGTCGTCGAGATAAATCTGGACGTCGCGCTGCGGGTCCACCACAGCCGCCTGCCCCTCGGAGCCGACCAGGTACGAGGCGTGGGCTAGGCACGACAAGTAATATTGTTGAAAGTACATCCGATTTCCCCGTTTGATGCCGCGTAGTCTAGCACACTCTCAGCCGCTGGTGCTTTTCCTCCCGTCGGCAGCGCGCCTTTTTCGTCCTTTGTGCTATGATTTCGCACATGCGAACAATACTGGCCCGTTTTGTGTCTGTTGTCCTGATCATGATTCTGCTCTTCCCGGCGCAAACTGCCTGGGCCACTTGCGGTGGCGGTGGTGGGGGCGGCACGGGTGGAATGCGGTCGGGGGCGGACTCCGGCTCGACGCGAGGTGAGCAGGTCTACAATGTCCCGTGGCGCCTCATCAAGCCTGAAGACCCGGCGGTAACTGCGGGCATCCTCCTTTACTGGTTCCCGACAGGCGCTGAGGAAGTAAATAAGTCCAGCTTGCGAATTTCTCGAACGCTTTCACTCTACGCCTCGCAGTGCGTGACCATGGGCGTTGTGGACGTGCACACACCCCTCGGACAGAAATTTGCCGCCGACGAGAAACTTCCTGTCGCCGTGCTGGCTCAACCCGACGGCACCGTTCTCGGCAAGGCAGAAAGCCAGAGCGGATTCCTCAAGGTCGAACAGGTGGAAAAGCTCGTTGAAAACGAGGTGAAGAATCGCGAAAAGGCGCTTAAAGAAAAAATGGAGGCGGCCAAGAGCAAGGCCAAGGCCGGCGACAACCAGACCGCCATCGCGGAGTTTCGCGGCGTCATGGAGCAAAAATGCCTTTTCCCCAAATACGCGAAAGACGCAGCCAAGGAGCTCAAAAAGCTCGGCGTGAATGACGTGGGCCAGCTCTTTGATGCGCCGGTCTTCGATGCCGCGGCGAGCGCCAAGATCGATCGCACGATGCGCGCCGGTTTGCGAGCCGAAAACATGGCGAAGTACACCGAGGCCGCGCGGCTTTACGCGCTTGCGCACCGCATGGATCCCGCTGATCCTACGCCTCTGCGCTACCTCGGCGAGGTCTATCGCCACCACACGGGCGAATGGGACAAGGCCGTAAGCACATTCGAAAAAATCCTCGCGCAGCCAGCAGACCCGCTTTCCCGGGCTGTCGCCCTGCACGGGATTGGAAAAATAACCGTCCATGAAGGCAAATTCAAAAAAGGATTGGCGCTGATGGAGAATTCCGTCAGGGAATTCCCGCTGGCCCTCGCCTATCGCAACCTGGCCGTCTATTGGAACTCCGAGGGCGACGCCGCCAAGACCGACTACTACCTGCAATTGGCTCTCTCCATGGATCCGTCCGACCCCTACAACCTCATCTTTGTGGCCGCATTCATGGCCGACAGAGGGAAAAGTGAAGAAGCCCTGCAGATCGCGCGCGAAAATGAAGCGCTGCTGCCCGCCTCGTACAACCTCGCTGCCATTTACGCGCAGGCCGGCCAGAAGGAAAAGGCGCTGGCTCTGCTGAAGCGTCATTTCTTTGAATACGAGCGCTATCAGGCCGTGCGCAGCAAGGAAATGATGGAGGCGCGCGTGGACGCTGTCTTCACTTCGTTGCGCAACGATCCCGCATTTGTTTCGCTCACCAACGGCGCCGACGGCAAACTCGTTCCGCCGGCAAGCATGAACGTCCATCCCTGAGCGGCCCCTGGAATGGGGATTCAGTCGTTTGGGCGCTTTTTCACTTGCTGTCAACAGTACACAAACGGTATATAAAGAACACGTATGCTCAGTTTCCGGCGGAGCATCTGGGGGTTCCTGCTGGTTGCATTGGCCGCGCCGCGCACGGCCGGGCAGAGTTCTGTCGCGCAAGAATCAGCCGCGCGGACTTCCAACGAAGCGGTCCAGTCTGTGCCGGCCAGCTTGCGCATTCCGCGCGTCAGCCGCGCGCCGAAGATTGACGACTTCCTCGAAGGCGGCACGCCCGTTGGCATACTGGTTACCGGCTTTCGTCAGCGCGAGCCCGGCGACGGCCAAACGGTGTCACAACCCACTACGGCCTTTCTCTCCTACGACGACAAGAATCTGTACGTTGCCTTCCTCTGCAAAGACGAGCCTGGCAAAGTCCGCGCCCACATGGCCAAGCGCGAGGACATCGCCAGCGACGACCAGGTCGGCGTAAGTCTGGACACGTTTCACGATGGCCGCCGTCATTACTATTTCTGGGCCAACCCGCTGGGCATACAGCTCGACGGCATTTTCACCGAGGGCCAGGGCTTGGACTCCAGCTTTGACACCTTGTGGCATTCCGAAGGGCGACTGACTGCCGATGGATTCGTTGTCTGGGTGGCCATTCCCTTCAAGAGCCTCCGCTTTTCCAATGCGGACGTGCAGACGTGGGGCATCGCACTGGGCCGCGAAATCATCCGCCAGAATGAAGTCTCTTTTTGGCCCTACATCACTCCTCGCAAGGAAGGGACCACTAACCAGTTTGCTTTGCTCAAAGGTCTCGAGCACATCTCGCCCGGCCGCAATCTTCAGTTCATTCCTTACGGCATCTACACGCATTCGCGCTTCCTGGATCAGGCATTGCCCGGTGGCCCGGATTTCCGCACGAAAAACGAAGGCCGCGGCGGGCTCGACGCCAAAATCGTTTTGAAGGATTCGTTCACCGTAGACGTCGCGCTGAACCCCGATTTCAGCCAGGTGGAATCCGACGAGCCTCAGGTGACCATCAACCAGCGCTTCGAAGTCTTCTTTCCGGAGAAGCGCCCCTTCTTCCTTGAAAATGCCGGCTTTTTCCGCACACCCGTGAACCTGTTCTTCTCCCGCCGCATCTCCGACCCGCAGTTCGGCGTGCGCCTTACCGGCAAGGCCGGGCCGTGGACCATCGCCGCCTTCGGCATGGACGACCGCCAGCCCACCTCCGCCTTCGTGCCCTCCGGTTCGGGCCCGGGCATTTTTTCGGAATGCGACCCGCTCGACGGCGGCCGCTCCGGCATCGGCGTGTTCCGTGTGCAGCGCGAGTTTGCCTCGCAATCCACGGTTGGCGTGTTTTTCAGTAGCCGCGATTTTCCGTCTTGCTCAAACCGCGTCGTCTCTTTCGACACGCGCATCAAGCTCAACGCCAACTGGGTTTTCGCCGGGCAGCTCTACCGCAGTTTTACGCACCGCGTGGACGGCTCGCACCGCACCGGCCCTGGCTCCTTCCTCGAATTGGCGCACCGCGGACGCCACTTCACTTCCACCAGCCGCTTCCAGGACCGCAGCCCCGATTTCCGCACGCACCTCGGCTTCGTGTCCCGCGTGGACATCCGTCTCGGCGAACAATATCTCGGCTACTACTGGCGGCCGGAAGGCAAGCTTGTTCAATACTACGGCCCTACGGTGGATGTTGTCGTCAACGCCAACCGCGCCGGCGAAATTCAGGATTGGGTCGTGGACTCCAGTTTTGATGTCGGCCTTCGCGGAGCGACATTTTTCTCCTTCAAACGCTACGAAGCCTTCGAGCTGTTCCGCGGCCTCGGCTTCCGCAAACACACCACCACCGGCAGTTTTTCCACCGAATGGCTGAAATGGCTGGCGACTTACGGACAGTTCCAGCGCGGCGCCGGCGTCGATTATTTCCCCGGTGGAATTCTTCCCTCCTTTCTCGCTGATTCCCGCACCGCGCGCTTCGGACTCACGCTGCGCCCCATGCCGCGCTTCCGCGTGGACGAGACTTACATTTATTCGCGCCTGGCCACCCGCGTAGGCTCCACGCCCGCTGGCTTTTCCACGGGCACTCCCATTTTCAACAACCACATCCTGCGCTCGAAATTAAACTATCAATTCACGAAGGCGCTTTCCGTCCGTGCCATCCTCGATTACAACTCCGTGCTGCCCAATGCACAGCTCGTCTCGCTCAGCCGCACGAAATCTCTGAAGGCCGACCTGCTGCTCACTTATCTGATCAATCCTGGCACCGCGCTCTACGTGGGCTACTCGGACCTCTACGAAAACCAGGACGTTTTCCCCATTCTGCCCACCCCCGCCACTCCGCCGTTCCGCGCCCTCGCCCTCACCCGCTCGCCCACCACCCCCACCGGCAGAGGGTTCTTCATCAAGTTCAGCTATCTCTTTCGCTTTTAGTAGGCCAGGTTTTCGGCCTCTCTTCTTTTCAATGGGGCTAAACAAGTCGCACGATTTGGCTCACCATCTGGGCCGGTATCTTGCTAGACTTCTGATTGAAGAGGGATCAAATAATGCGCCAACTCAAAATAATCGTGGAAAAGCACCCGGATGGCTACGTGGCATATCCCTTGGGAGTCAAAGGGGTGGTGGTTGGTGAAGGGGACACGTACGAAGCGGCGCTCGCGGACGTGAAGTCGGCGATCCGCTTTCACGTCCAATCATTTGGCGAAAGCGTGCTCGAAGTTGATCCTCCAGTGCTGGAAGCATTCGTTGCCGAGACCGGCATGGAGTTCTAGTGGCCAAGTTCCCCGTCGACGCCCCGAGGCGTAAAGTTCTTCGGGCCCTCGAACTGCTCGGTTTTGTTTTGGTTCGCGAGAGAGAACACATCTCCATGGTTCGGGAGAATCCTGACGGCAGCCGGACTCCTCTCACGATCCCAAATCACTCCACATTGAGGTCTTCTACCTTACGCACAATTTGCACCCAGGCGGGCATTTCAAGAGACGACTTCTTGAAAGCATACGAAGAAGCCTAAGGCTGTGGGAAGTATTGGGAGCAACCGCTTCACCGGCCACCTGTCCTTCATCAAGCTCAGCTACCTGTTCAGCTACTGACCGCTGATTGCTGACAGCCAAGCGCCCCCTGAGTTAGAATCGCTGGTCTCTTGCAGGAAATTTCTCTCAGAGGGTATCCGGGGAAACCCGAGGACTCATGGCCAAACGAATCGCGGCAAAGATCACCGGCGTGGCTGGTTATCTGCCTCCGCGCGTGATGACCAACGCCGATCTCGAAAAGTTTGTGGACACCACCGACGAATGGATCCGCACGCGCACCGGCATCCGCGAGCGCCATGTCGTGGACAAGGGCATGGCCGCCTCGCACATGGCTGTCGAGGCGGCAAAGAAACTTCTTGGTCAGAAAAAAGTGAGTCCGGAGGAAATCGAGCTGATCGTGCTGGCCAGCGTCACGCCGGACATGCTCTTCCCCGCCACCGCCTGCCTCGTGCAGGATCGCATCGGCGCGAAAAATGCCTGGGGCTTTGACCTATCCGCCGCTTGCTCCGGTTTTCTCTACGCGCTCACCGTAGCCGCGCAGTTTGTTGGCGCTGGGACCCACAAAAAAGCGCTGGCCATCGGCAGCGACGTCATGACCTCCATTCTCAATTACGAAGACCGTGCCACCTGTGTGCTCTTCGGCGATGGCGCCGGCGCCGTACTCGTCGAGCCGGCGGAAAACGGGAACGAAGGAATTCTCGACTTTCATAATGACGTGGACGGTTCCGGCGGCTGCTATCTCAACATGCCCGGCGGCGGCTCGCTCAATCCGCCTTCACACGAAACCGTGGACAAGAAGATGCACTGCGTCCACCAGGAAGGCTCACAGGTCTTCAAGTACGCCGTCCGCCGCATGGCCGAAGTCTCGGCGATGCTGCTCGAACGCAACGGTTTCACCGGAAAAGATCTCGCGCTGGTGGTGCCCCACCAGGCCAACCTGCGCATCATCCGCGCCATGCAGGAACGCCTCGGCGTGGACGACTCCAAAGTGCTCGTCAACATCGAGCGCTATGGCAACACCACCGCCGGCACGGTTCCCCTTGGCCTGATGGACGCGCTCGCGGAAGGCCGCCTGCGCAAGGGCGACCTCGTGCTGCTCGTCGCCGTCGGCGCGGGCTTCACTACCAGCGGCATCCTCCTCCGCTGGGCGTACTAGCAGGCCCAACGCAAATCTCAGCTTGCAAACTACTGATCACTGAACACTGATCACTGATCACTGCTGTACAGACTTCTCGGTTGTTTTCAGAGGTAGGAATTCCTGGAAGGCACTACTGTCCCTGTCAGGTTAGTACGACCGCATCTCCGCCAAAATTGTCCGCGTGCGCTGCATGCGCTGGTCCACGCAGACTGCCGCATACCGCGCGCAGGTGGCCATTTCGTTCTGCGCCCAATCCGCAACCGCCGGGAAGGCGGAAAATACGCGCGCCAGCAGGCTGACGACGCGGTAGTAGGTCTGCACCGGCCCCAGGCTCTTGGAGTCCTTTTTCAAGCTGGGGCAGCTCTCAAACAGGCTGCGAAACGTCTGAAAATCTCTGCCGCTGATAACGTCCCCTTCGAGCGCTGCTGCCGCCCGCATCTTGTCTGAGAGCGGCGAATCGGCCACACTGGCCACCGTCGCGCGCCACCAGATCATCCAGAACTGGCCGACCGCGACCACCGCGAACGCGAGGATAAGAGCCGCAACCATGTCATTCACCGTTTGCGATTATGCCTGTGCCGCATGCTGGGAGCAATGGAACCCAAGTACCATCTGTCTCGTTGCAATAAGCAGCTTATTTTCAATGTATTACGCAGGAATCCCCCTGCTCGTCACAACCTCGCATTTTGATGGCTCCTTTGCCTTCGTCACAGCGCTCTTGCCCCGCTCGGCTCATGTCTATATGCTCCTCATTCGAAATCATGCTCCGGACAGCCTTTTCGCCTGGCTTTCGTGAAGAGTAATGGAGATTCCATGAAGCTGGTTTTTCGTCTTTTGACATTTCTGTTTCTAGTTTTACCGCTCGCACTGCTGGCGCACGATACCTGGCTCCTTCCATCTGCCTTCACGCCAGGACCGAAGACTGCCGTGCGCCTGTCGCTTGCCACCAGCGAGGCGTTTCCCACCAGTGACGGCGCAGTCACCCCGGATCGCGTGGCCCGCTTCACCCTGCGCACCGCTGCCGGCACACAAGCCGTCACCGGTTTTCGCGTGGAGGACAAATTCCTGGTCGCCGACGCCATCGTGCCGGTCGCCGGGCACGCTGTCGCCGTGCTCGAAACCAAACCGAAGATCATCGTGTTGAAGCCGGAAGAGTTCAATGCATACATAGGCGACGAAGATTTGAAAGAAGTGATCGCCGCGCGCGCGAAAAACGGCCAATCGCATTCCGCCGGCCGCGAACGCTACCGCAAAATCGCCAAGACAATTCTCTGCGTCGGCGCGCTGACTGGAGCCTCTGCTGACAAGCTCTACGCGCTCCCGGATAAACTGTGGCTCGAAATTGTCCCGGAGCAAAGTCCCTGCGGCCTAAAGGTGGGTGATTCTTTCCGGGTGCGCGTGCTTTTTGAGGGCCAGCCTCCGGCCGGTGCGCATATCGCGGCGGGCTTCCAGGGCGCCACCGGCCATAAGTACCCGGTCTGGATTCCGACCGATGCGAACGGACGCGCTGCAGTGAAGCTGGATCGCGCCGGTGTCTGGTTTGTCCGCGTGCTCCACATGGTGCCCGCGCAAAACGATCCCGAAGCCGACTGGCAATCCGCTTTCTCCACTCTCACTTTTGAGGTGCACAAATGAAGATGAATCGTGTAGTGCTCCTGCTCTGCTTGATTGTGCCTCTCGTGGCCGAAGCGCAGAAAAAAGCGGCCGGCCCCGAATCCGACATCCGCGCCGTGCTCGACGCGCAAGTCGCCGCCTGGAACCGCGGCGATGTCGAAGCCTTTATGGTTGGCTATTGGAAATCAGAAAAGACCACATTCCTCAGCTCGAGCGGCGTCTCCCGAGGCTGGCAGGCACTGCTGGAACGCTACAAACGAAGTTACCCGGACAAGAAAACGATGGGCACGCTCGCGTTTAGCGATCTCGAAATCAACATGCTCGGCCGCGACGCCGCCTTCATCCTCGGCCATTGGGCACTCGACCGCGAAAAAGACGGCAAGCCTGACCACCCCGGCGGCGTCTTCACACTCGTCGCGCGAAAATTTCCCGATGGCTGGCGCATCGTCTCCGACCACACCAGCTCCGTCGCGCCGCCAAAATAAGTTTGAAAACCAGTTGAGGATTCAGGAATCCGGATTCGGTTCTTGCTATCTGCTTGCTGCGGCCTTCTTCTGCTCCGCAATCCATGCGCTGATATTCATCTCCAGCACATCAATCGGAATGGCTCCGCTGCTTAACACCGCGTCATGGAATGCGCGCACGTCGAATTTTTCGCCCAACTCCTTCGACGCCCGCGCGCGCAACTCCTTGATCTTCAGCTCGCCGATTTTGTACGCCAGCGCCTGGCCGGGGTCGGCGATGTAGCGGTCGATCTCGTTGACGATGTCCTGCTCGGTCTTCGCCGCGTTGGCCTTGAAGAAATCAATGGCCTGTTGCCTCGACCAGCCCATGCGGTGCATTCCCGTGTCCACCACCAGCCGCACTGCGCGCCACATTTCGTACGTGAGCTGTCCAAATTTCGAATAGGGATCCTTGTAGAAGCCCAGCTCGCCGCCCAGGCTTTCCGCATAGAGTCCCCAGCCCTCGACGAACACCGTGAACCCGCCGTAGCGGCGGAATTCAGGCAGCTCGCCCAGCTCCATGGCCAGCGCAATCTGCAAATGGTGACCCGGCACGGACTCATGCATCGAGAGCGCTTCCATCTCGTACTTCGGCCGCACCTCCGGCTTGTAGAGATTGACGAAGTACGTGCCCGCGCGCGACCCGTCCGCCGCCGGCCCCCGGTAGTACGCCGTCGTTGTGTCCGGCGCAATATTGTCCGGAATCGGCTCGACGCCGTACGGAATCCGCGGCAGTTTCCCGAACAGCTTGATCAGCTCCGGATCAATCCGCTTGGACAGCGCGCGGTAGGCCGCGAGCAATTCCTTCGGATCTTTGTAATAGAACTGCGGATCAGTCCTCAGGAAATGAAGAAACTCTTCGAACGTTCCTTTGAATCCCGCCTGCGCGATGATCTTCTCCATCTCCGCATGGATGCGTTTCACTTCCCGCTGGCCCATTTCGTGGATCTGCTCCGGCGTCAGGTTCGTGGTCGTATTCGACCGCACCAGGAACGCGTACATCTCTCCGCCGCGCGGCCACAGATACGCTCCCGTTCTCTCCGGGCACTTCGGCAGATATTCCTTCGTGAAGAATACGAGCAGCTTGCGGTACGCCGGCACCAGCGCTTCCGTGATCGCTTTTTTCGCCGCCGCGGTCAGACGCTCGCGCTCCGCCGCATTGATGGTTTCCGGAAATTCCTTGAACGGTTTGAAAAACAGGCTCTGCGCGGGGTCGTCCACGATCTGCTTTTCTATCTGCGCCGGCACCCGTTCCATGATGATCTTCGGATGGATCAATCCTTCTTCCATGCCCTGGCGCAGCAGCACGATGGTCTGGTCCATGTTTACGGGGAAGCTGCGCAGGCGCGTGAGCCAATCTTCGTAATCGTTCACGGTGGCAAACCGCAGTTGATCGCCCAATTCGTTTGCCGTCTGAATTCCGCTCATGTGGTTGAGCGCCAGCAAGTGCCTGTGAAATGGAAAACCTTCGACGGATTCCTCGTATTGTTTCCGGAAAAGCGTGTAGTTCAGCTTGTCGGCCGCGGTGAGCTCGGCGAGCGGAATTCCGGCCAGCGTCTTCAGGACTTCCTGGTCGTGCGCGTTACGTCGTTCAAAGGCCGCGAGGCTGAGGTCAGTCCACCGGTCGTTGTACCGCCGCTCGCCCAGCGTGCTTGCGAACTCCGGGTTTTCCCGCATCGTAATTTCCCACTCATCCTTGAAAAGCGCGTGCAGTCGCGCCGCTGCATCTTTCATCTCCGCCCTCTTCTGTGCGGTACTCGTTCCCGCAAGTGCCAGGCAACAGCACAGCACCGCAACGATTCGAAAACTGCGTGTACTCATGCGTTCCCCCCGGTTCATGAATGCAATTAACTAGAAAATCTGCAAATCTTTCCCCACTGCCACAGGTCCCTTGTAAATCTCCTGCATCTCGCGCAAGAGTTGCCCTTCGCTCTGTCCCCACAGCAGCACGTGCGTAAGCACCAACAGCTTCGGCTTGGCCTCCGCAGCGATGCGCGCGAGGTCGCGCGACGCGGTGTGGAACGCCGTATGGTACTTCTTCCATTTCTCCGGACGCGCGACCAGCCCCGCTTCGCAATACACCTCATGGATCAAGAGATCCGCGCCGCGCGCCTGCTCGATCATGTCTCGCGTAAACGTGGTATCGCCGGAAATCACGATGGTGCGATCCTTCGTCTCGAAGCGGAAACCAAACGCGTATTTCCAGGAGCCGTGCGGCACGCGAAACGCTTTCACCGTCACGTTTGCGTCCCTGTAGATCACTCCCGGCTGAATCTCGTGGGCGATCACTTTGTAGCCCGTGGGATTCGCGCCCTCCAACCCGTTGATGCGCATCTCGATGTCTTCCTGGTACGCCGCCACGACGTGCTCGCTCATTTTTTTGAGGCCCGGCGGGCCGTAGGCTTCCAGTGGCGCGGTGCGCTCCAGCACCCACGGCGTGAATATCAAGTCCGAAAGGCCTGCGGTGTGATCGGAATGCAAGTGCGTAATGAAAACGCGCCTCAATTCCTTCATCGGCAGTTTTGCTGCGGCCGCGCGACGCACCGCGCCCGGCCCGCAGTCCACCAGGTAGACCGCGCCGTTCACGACGATCGCCGTCGCCGGTCCCGACCGCTCCGGGTCCGGGTTCGGCGTCCCTGTCCCCAGCAGGATCACTTTTGTTCCGCTCGCTGGCTTCTCTTGCGCGCCGCCAGCGCTGGCCAGCACCGCGAGAACGCATGCCAGCAATCCCGCCACTCGCAACGCATACATCCTCGCGCCTCCCCAAAGTAATGGCTTCAATTGCGCGGAGAGTTTATCACCCCCCAACGCGCCGCCGTGTTTCTCCTTTAAGTCCTCCGAATTCCCTTCTCTCCTTTGCCCCCTGTGGAGTTTTCCGCGATAATGTTTTGTTTCGCGATGACTCGCCGCTTCCACATTTTATTTCTGCTCGCGCTGGCGCTGGCCGCCTACGTCGGAACCGCGGCGACGCCTGCGCTGCTGGATGACGCCGACGGCGGCCACGCCATCGCCGCCCGCGAGATGCTTGAGCGCCACGACTTCATGGTGATGCACATCAACGGCATCCGCTGGCTGGAGAAGGCTCCGCTGCATTACTGGCTCGTCGCCGGGAGCTACGCGCTGCTCGGCGAAAGCGCCTTTTCTACGCGCCTCCCGCTCGCTCTCAGCGTCGTTGGACTCGTACTGATGGTCTATTTCTTCGGCCGGCACTCTTTCGGGGAACGCGCCGGCTTCTATGCCGGCCTGGTCATCGGCACCGGCATCGGCACATGGATTTACACCCGCGCGATGATCCCCGAGGCGATTTACGCGCTCCAGTTCACCGCCGCGTTTTATCTTTTTCTGCGCGCCTGGCAAGGAACGCTCTCTCCACGCCTCGGCTACTGGGGTTGCGCCGCGGTGATCGGGCTCGCCGCTCTTACGCGGGCGCTGATTGGCGTGATTTTCCCGCTCGGCGTCATCACGCTGTTCGTGCTGGCCACCCGCGGACAGTCCGGCGGCCGTCCGCTATGGCGAAAGCTGCCGGTGTGGACAAGCGCGCTGGTGTTTCTGCTGGTGGCCGCGCCGTGGCACATTCTCGTCTCGCTGCGTGCTCCGGGCTTTTTCAATTTCTATTTCTTCAACGAGCATTTTCTTCGCGCGCTCGGCTGGCGCTACCCCGCCGACTACGGCTCCGTCCCGCTGTTGCTCTGGTGGAGCGAGCATCTCGTCTGGCTTTTTCCGTGGAGTTTCTTCTTGCCCTTCGCCCTCCGCGAACTGCCGCACCCGCGCGGATGGAAATCGCTCGACCATGCCGCACAAGCGCGCCTGCTTACCTTTCTTTGGGCCGGATTGATCCTGCTCTTTTTCAGCATTTCGAAGCGCATGGAGTACTACAGCTTCAGCGCATGGCCTGCGCTCGCGCTGCTGCTCGGACTGGGCCTGGCCCGCGCCGAAGAAGAGCGTCACCGTTGGCTGCCGCGCCTGCAAGCCGCGCTCGCCGTGACCGGCGCACTCCTCTTCGGAGTTCTCGGCACGCTCCTGTGGCTCTCGCGAAACGTTCAGCCCACCGGCGATATCTCCAAACTCCTTCAGCTTCAGCCCGAGAGCTTTTACCGCGTGGCTATGTCCAGCTTTGTGGACCTCACTCTCGACTCCTTTGCCGAACTGCGCGTGCCCGCTGCCCTCGCTGCGATTTCCTTCTTGTTCGGAACAGGGCTCGCTTGGCTTTTCCGTCGCCGGGAACGCGCCCTGGCCTCCAATATCGCGCTTGCGCTGGGTATGACCGGCTTCCTGTTCGCCGCGAACCTCGGCTTCGCCGCCTTCGAGCCGCACATGTCTTCGCGCCCGCTCGCGGAAAAATTGCTCCCTCTGCTCCAGCCGGATGACCAGCTCGTCATCTACGGCGAATTCTACGGCGGCCCCACACTGAGTTTTTACGCCCGCAAGAAAACGTGGCTCTACAACGGTCGCTACAACGGACTGGAATTCGGCTCTTACTTTCCCGACGCGCCGAAAATCTTTCTCACCGACAACGATTTCCCCGCTTTTTGGCATGGACCGCGGCGCGTCTTTCTGTTCGCCCCGCAGCATTTCCGCCGCGAAGTCCTGCTGCGTCTTCCACCCGATGCGAGCTACCTGGTTGCGGAAATCGGCGGCCGGGCGCTGTACGTCAACCGCCCGCTCTCTCCGGACCAGCCCTCTCTCGCCAAACTCGGCGAGCAATCCACGCGGCACTGATGCGCGCGCCACCTGTTTCGGGTCCACTCTCCGAATTGACTCGTCGCGCCCGTCGTCGTACCCTCACTGCATCCCGCTTTGCAGATGCAGAGGAGCACCCGATGTCAAAACTTTCCTATGTCATGGTCTTCGTCAGCGACATGCAGCGCTCCATCGCTTTCTATCGCGACCTCCTCGGCCTGCCGCTGAAATTCGAATCGCCCGGCTGGACCGAATTTTCCACCGAGGGCGTCACGCTCGCTCTGCACAAGGCCAGCACGCCGGCCGTCGCCGGCGCCGACCCTGCCGTCAATCCCGCGGGCTCCTGCCGCTTGGGCCTGAGCGTGCCCAGCCTCGACGCGCTGCACGAAAAACTCACCGCCAACGGCATGCGCTGCGTCATGCCCCCGGCCATGCAGGACTTCGGTGCGCGCCTCTCCATCTACGCCGATCCCGACGGCCTCCCCATCTCCTTCGGCGAGTCCCGCTGACGCCGCCCAAGGGAAATTCTTTGCAGGGGAAGGCCCCCATGCCTGCCCTGTAGCGCAGCCGCAGAGTGCCTGCCCAATGCACATCGGCACGTTGGCACCTCGTGATATGCCCGCCACGGCGGGCCCCGCCCGAATTGCGAGATGCAACTCCGCCGGGCCGGGCGCGCATTGATTTATGCTTGACTGTTCCGCTTTGGTAAATCATAATCAGCCCATTCACGAGTTTCCCATGGCACGCTTTTTTGGTTTTCCGGCTTGGATTTTGAACGAATGGAGGAAAGCCTTATGTTGCTCCATTACTTGTGCGCCGCAGGTGGTCTGATACTCATCTCCGGCAGCCTGTTTCTGTTATGGAAGGGGAGAATCCTCATCAACGCGGAAACGAAAGAGGTCATTGAGTTCGAGTTGCCGATGGGCCTCAAACTCAAAACCCACGCCCCGGTTTTTGGCTTTCTCGCGCTCGGATGCTTCCTTCTGATCTTTCCGATTCTCAAGGCGCCGGAAGGTACGCAGATGGTCCGGTTATCGGGCACGGTGAAATATCCGGAGCGCGTCTCCGTTTTTGCCGTTGCCAGACTCGACGAAACCAGCAGCGACGTCAGCCTCGACGTCCCCTTCATCAAAGATCTCGACTACCGAGTGATGTACTTTGCGCGCAACTGCACCACCTTTCTTGGCGAGGAAGTCGTCCACCTCGGACAGGAGGCGCAGGCGCGCTCGCTGAAGCAGATCGTGAACTTCGAGCTCGGATCAAACGCCCCCGGCCCACTCCCGCAGGCCGGTGCCGTTGCCCGGGAGTCGAGCGATACGGTTTCCCGGTACAAATAAAGGAGGCCGACGATGACCCGCCTCACCGCGATGCGCTTTGCTCGATTCCTGCTTGTACTCTCTTTCTTGGCTGCGCCCTCCGGCGCCCAGCAACAGAAATACACGCTGAAGGGTCAGATCCACGCCGCGCCGCCATCACCGGTTCAGGCAACGGCCCAGGCGCAGATCCCGTTGTTTCACATGACGGCGCGGCTCTACTTCCCCAAGGCCGCGAAGCGTTCCGCCTTGCTTGCGTATGCCGATGCGGAGGGTCGCTTCCAGTTCGTCAACCTCGACGGAGGAGGCTATCTGCTCGAAATCTATCTCGGCGACAAGCTCCTCTATCAGAAGGTTGTCGAGCTTCGCAGCAACCAGAATTTGGACATCATTCTCGGAGATATCTTGGTCGCAAACCGTGCGAAGCTGGAACAGCGTCATCGCCGGATTCTTCTCGATCCGGAATTTGGCGGTAATGTCACCGTCTATGTCGGCGACGTCCACAAAAGTAAGCCGTTCACGCTGACCGTCTTTCAGACCGGCGCGGAAAAATCCCGATGGAGAGATGATTCCAAGATTGCTTCTGACGCGCTCCACAGCGCCGTTCCGAAGACTCGGCGGCTCTTCGAAGGACTCCTCGACCCCAGAACGCGGCGGGACGCGGAGTTCACTTACAGCGGCCAAAAATACGCTCTCGTCTGGTCCACCGAAGCGCACCTGATGACCACGGACTACTTCTACTTCGAAGTGTACCGCAGGACCGGCGGTGCTCAGCCCCAGCCGAACAGCACAAGAAAGTGACTCGATTGCACATTCTTAGCGGCGGCCAGAATTTGTCCCGCTGGGCCTGCGTTTACCGATCAGGCTGCGCCCTCACCCTGCCTCGGCGCGCCGAAGGATCCTTTACGCGTTCCGAGACCTCAGGATCTGCGAGAAGGCTGGGATTCCTGCGCTGACCCAGAACCCGCCGGCATTTCCCAATTTAGCCCTTGACAGCCATATTTCATTAAGCTAATATATGTTCGCCGTGTGCGCCAGAAAGATTATCCCCGCCGCTTTCCCGATGGCACCCTCCTCTCTTTGCTGGTCCCCGCGGCCCATCGTCTCTCGTTTCAATCGCTTGGGGACAAACGCAGCTCCAAACACGTTTTTTCTCAAGGTATTTCCTCTGTTTTCATGCGCCTGCGCACAAAACAGGGGGGTAGGGAGGGGGGGGCTCACTTCCTAGTGCAAATGACTATTCGAATGGAGTTAAATCATGACGCCTCCGAATGATGACCAACGCTGCATTTACATCAGTCCTCGTGGCTTCCGCTGCCGCAACAACCGCAACGATCCCTCCACTTCCGTTTGCCACCACCATATGCGCCACACCAGCGCCTATGCTGCGGCCAGAGAAATCGTCTCCAATAAGGATCGCCTGGACACCGCCGAGGGCATTCATGCTCTGCTCGCCCGCACGACCCTCGCCTTAGTCTTCGGCAAAGTGCAGCCGCGTCGCGCTACGGCCCTCGCCTATATGTGCCAGACCATGCTGGCCGGCGTAGGCCGTCTCCAGGAAGAGCGACAGCGCGTCTTCGCCCGCAGCCAGGAGGATGCCTGGCGCGAAAAAGCCCTGCAAGATTCGCAACACGACAACCTCGTCTGCGAAAAGCGCGCGCTCACCTCTGAATTCGAAGACGAGCTCGCCGAGCGACGCGCCTCCGCCAATGGCAAACAAAAAAAATGATGCGCTTTGCTCATGCCGCGCAGGCCTCCGGACGGCTCTTATCATCGGGAGCCGCCGGGACAGCGGCGCTGCGTGCTGCCGCTGCCAGTTTTCAATTTTCGTTTTTCGTGTTTTGAGCTACGACTCGCTGTTACAATTTCTGTTCTACTGGAGGTGGTCGAATGATGCGCAAAACTAACTGGACGCGTGCGGCACTTGCGTTGCTGGCAGTAGTGTTGTGTTTCTCGGTGGCCTACCCGCGCGAGCGCGAGCCGAACGGTTCTTACGCCGAGCGCCGCGCCCGGCTGCGTGCCCAAGTGGACGCGCCGGTGGTGATTTTCGGTTTCACTGGCCGGGAGGATGCCTCGCCCTCCTACATCTTCGGCCAGGAAGAAAACTTCTACTACCTTACCGGCCACAACGAAGAAGGCGCGGCGCTGTTGCTGCTCCCGGAGAAAGCCGAAGCCAGCTCGAAAGAAATTCTTTTTCTCCCGCCGCGCAACAAGCCCATGGAGCGCTGGAACGGCCCGCGCATCGGCTTTGAGGATATCGACGCCGGCGAAAAGACTGGCTTTGCCTCGGTCGAGAATTTTGCCAAACTGAAGGATATTCTCGAGCCGCTGGCCAAGACGTACACGAATTTCTATACGCTGCTGCCGGGACGCGTCGAAAACGGCTACCCGCACCGCACGAACTGGAACACGTGGCTGCGCACAACCTTCCCTGCGGTCAACCTCAAGGACGTCTCGCAACAAATCGCCGCCATGCGCCAGGTAAAATCCGCTACGGAAATGGTCGTGCTCGGCCGCTCCATCGACCTTTCCGCGGACGCGCACATCGAAGCGATGAAAATGATCCGGCCGGGCCTGTACGAGTATGAAGTCGCCGCGCGCATGGTGTACGTGCACCAGCGCGGCGGCGCGGAGCGCGAAGGTTACGCGCCAATCGTCGGCACCGGATTCAACTCCACGCTGCTGCACTACAACGGGGCGCGCGCGCAGATCAAGGACGGCGACCTGGTACTGATGGACGTGGCCTGCGAATACGCCGGCTACTCCGCGGACATCACCCGCACGGTCCCCGCCAACGGCAAGTTCACCCCGCGGCAACGGGAGATTTATGAAATCGTGCTGGCCGCCTCCAATGCGGCGATCGCCGCGATCAAGCCCGGTGTGATGTCCGGCGGCAATACGCCCGGCAGTCTTCAGAAAATCGCCACGGATGTGATTAACTCGCGCGGGAAGGACAAGGACGGCAATCCGCTCGGAAAATACTTCATCCACGGACTCGGCCACCCCATTGGCTTGAATGTCCATGACCCGGGCGTGCCGGGCCGCGCGCTCGAGGCCGGCATGGTGATCACCATCGAGCCCGGCATCTACATTCCCGACGAAAACATCGGCGTGCGCATCGAAGACGACATCCTGGTGACCGAGACCGGCGCGAAAAATCTTTCCGCGCGCGCGCCGCGCACCGTCGAGGAAATCGAAAAGCTGATGGCGGAGGCCAAAAAGAGAGGATACAAGGACTAGAGCTGTCCTGGAGAGACGAGTTTCGAGTTCTGATTTACTTCGTCGCCAGGCGATAGGTCACCAACTGCGCGCTTTTCAGCAGCCGCAACGGCGGGCGCAAATCGTAGAGTTCCTCGAGAGCGATGATTTCGCCGTCGGAGGTGGGCCAGGGTTCGACGCTCTGCGAGGGTGGCAGCGGCGTCTGGCAAACAGGCGCAGCGCTCGCCGGTTGCCACACCACGATCATGGATTCGTGCCGGTCGTTCAGCCCGATGCTGCGCTTGATGCGGCTGTAACGTGAAAACTGGCCCACGGCCAGGTTGGCCGTTTCATTGATGCGCAGCTTCTGATACTCGGACTGGCTGAATTCAGTCTTTGATGCGCTCCTCCTTGCGCCTGTGGCCGCGTCGAGCGTCAGCAATCGGTTGCCAAGCGCGATGAGCGAGTTGCCGTCCGCGGACCACTGGAAATCTTCGGCGGAGATTTTCGTTTCCCAGAGGAGCTTGCCGGCATCGGAGGCGAAGACATCCAGTCGCGCTTTCCCCGGCCAGCGCGTGGCGCGGCGGAGGATGGCGAAGCGTGACGCGTCCGGAGAGATCTCCATCTCCACCCACTCTTCGGACGAGTGGAGCGCGAGCGGAACGGTGCGCCGCAGCTTGCCACTCGCGGCTTCGTACTGCCGCAACTCGGCCCCTTGTTTCGCGGGCGCGTCGGCGAGATACGATTCCGCCGGCCAGAAGAGGACGGCCAGCGTGTCCGCGACGAACGAGAGTTTGCCGGGATAGATCTGGCGCTCGGAGTCGAGCTCGATGCGGTACAAGCTTTTGCCGCTCGCAACGTCCAGCACCCAGATCGCGCCGACGCTGCGCACGGCGAGCAGGTCGGAACGCGGCGAAAACACCGCTTCCAGCACGCGCCAAATGATGCCGGGCGGCAGCGACGGCGGCACCAGTTCGATATGGCGCGGTTCGCCTCTGTCGCGCGGGCGCAGAGTGACCTCGCCGCCGCGGTTGGTGTGGATGATGAGCGCGAGCCAGTGGCCATCGGGAGAGACGGCCAAGCCGGTGCCCGCGACCAGTGGTTCGCGCGAGATGACGTGGGCGGCCGTGCATGGCGAAAGCGCCGTCTGCGGCACCACCGTATCCTGCTGCGTCATCGCGCCCGGCGCCAGAAACAACAGCAGGGCGGCCGCTGGGAAAATCAGCAAGCGTCGGCTTGAAGGAGACGAGGGCATGGCCGCAACCATTAGTTTGACCAATTTTGCGTCCCCCGGCTATAATGTTTTTTGGCGTTTGGGTGTTCTGCACACCACGTCCCAGCCTCCGACCGCAGGTCCGCGAGGGAACTCCGAAGAAGAATGAGGAAGCGATGACGGTCAAAGCAACACAATTGCGCCCCGGAATGGTGATCCGCCACGAGGGCGAGCTCTACACGGTCTTCAGCGTGGACCACCGGACGCCCGGCAACAAGCGCGCCGCGATGCAGACACGCATGCGCAGCTTCCGCACCGGCTCGATCGTGGACTACCGCTTCCGCGCCGAGGAATTCGTCGAGCGCGCCATCCTGGACGAAATCGAATTCGAATACCTCTACGCCGAAGGCGACAATTATCATTTCATGAACACCGAAAACTACGACCAGATCAGCTTGAGCCACGACATCCTCGGCGACGCGGTGGACTACCTGATCCCCAACATTCATCTGAACGTGGAGTTTTACGAGGGAAAGGCCATTGGCGTGGTGCTACCGGATACGGTGGACATGAAGGTGGTGGAGACAGAGCCGGGAATCAAAAGTGCCACGGCCAGCTCCGTGACGAAGCCGGCCAAGCTGGAAACCGGGCTGACGATTCATGTGCCAGCGTTCATCAATGCCGGCGAGAAAGTAAAAGTGGATACCACCGAGGGCCGCTACATCCAGCGAGCCCAATAGTCGCGCTAAATCTTCGCCACCGCCTCCTTTTCGGTCTCGGCGAGAATCAGCGGCAACAAGAATTCCTGCAGCCGCTCGCTTTCTTCCTGGCCCATGCTGGCCATTTCAATTCCCATACAGTCATCGCCGATCAGCCGCGCCACTTTACCGCCGGCGCGCAGCGGGGCCGCGCCGGGCTTAAGTTGAAGGGTAACGGCCACACGGGTGCCGGCAGAAAACGTCGTGCCGGCCTGCATCAACAGACCATTCAGGCTCATGTCCAGCGTCGCGCCCTCGATGCGCAAACTGTCGGACTCCAAAATGGCCTTGCACCGCACGCTGACGCGCTGAAAGCGTCGCCGCTCCTGCTGGATGGTGCCGTGAGTCACGCGCAGAATGCGCAGCAGCCGCCGGCGGTCCAGCGGCTTGTAGAGAAAGAAATTGGCCCCCGCCTTAAATGCGCGCGCATGCACCGCCGGGTCGGAGTCCCCGGTGATCATGACGATGGGCGTTTTCTGGTTGAACCCGGAGGCGCGCGTCCGCACCGCCAAATCGATCCCGTCCGGCGGCGGCATGGTGACGTCGAGGAAGACGGCGTCGAATTTTTCCCGCATCAGGTAGCTAGCGGCCTGCTGGCTGTCCGTGACCGCCAGCACCTCCATGCCAGCGGAGCACAGCACCGCCTGCACAAGCTCACAAATTTCCGGCGCATCATCGACCACAAGGACTCTTCGGTTCACGTTTGGCTCCTCTCAAATTAGTCGCGGCCTTCTGCCACGGGAATTGGGGACAATGCCGGCGAATCAGTTGAACAGTCCAATCCGGCAACTTCCACCCGGTTGCGACCATTGGCCTTGGCTTGATAGAGCGCTGAGTCTGCCGCCAACAACAGCGCCTCCGCTTCCGGAGGCTGCGATTCACGAGTCATGGCCACGCCCAAACTGAGGGTCACAACGATTGAGCCCACAGAAATGATTACCGGCTGGCCGCCCACGGCCTCGCGCAAGCGCTGGGCTTTCTTCGGCGCGTCGGCCGCATTGCAGCCCGGCAACAGAATCAGGAACTCTTCCCCGCCATAGCGCCCGACGGAATCGTAAAGCCGGACCGAGGCGCTGAGGCGCCGGGAGACCTCGCGCAACACGGCGTCGCCGACGTGATGTCCGTAGGTGTCGTTGACACGTTTGAAGTGATCAATGTCCGCCAGGGCCACGGCCACCGGCGATTGTTCGCGCCGGGCGCGACTGAGTTCGCGGTCCAGTGTGCGCAGAATTTCGGCGCGGTTGCGCAGGCCGGTGAGCTGATCGTGCGTGGCCTCGAAGCGCAAATTCTCCTGCGTGGCCAATAACTGGTCTTGCAGCTCGAGAATGCGCTCACCCACACGCAGGCGGGCGTGCAGCTCGACGGGGAGACATGGCTTGGTCAGGCAGTCATCGACGCCGGCGTCGAACGCCTGGATGATTTCCTCCTTTTCCGTTTTGCCCGTGAGCATCAGCAAGTAGACGTACGGCCTGGTTTCACGACCGCGCACGGCTCGGCAGATTTCGACGCCGGTCATGCCCGGCATGATCCAGTCGAGGATCACTAGCCGTGGCGCGTTGTCCGGCTGCAGAGCGCGCCACGCCGCCTGGCCGTCCGTCACTTGCGCCACTTCGTAGCCCCACTTCATCAAGGCGCTGCGCAGCGTGTGCAAGTCGATCGGATTGTCGTCCGCGATCAGGACGGTCCTCGGCGGCGCATGCACCGCGTTGCTCATCAGGCTGTTTCCTTCTTGAAGATCCGGCTGGCATATAGCCGAGCCATCAAGAGAAGTTGCGGCGAGCGAATGGGCTTGGCCAGGTACATCACGCCTCCGGCTTCATATCCCTTCTCGAAATCGAGCGGCTTGTCGCAAGCAGAGAGAAAGATTACAGGGACGGCACTCAGCCGATCGGTTGTTTTGATCATCTTGCACACATCGATGCCGGAAAGTTCTGGCATCATGACGTCCAGAATCACGAGCGCGGGCGCTCGCACGTTGAGAATTTCGATGGCTTCTTCCGCGCTGGTTACAGAGCAGACCGTGTAGTGGTTCTGCAGGATCTTTTCCATAACTAAGAGGCTGATGGGGTCATCATCGACCAGCAGGATGAACGCATTATCCGCGGGAATCGGTTGCGAGTGCTTTCTCATTTCCTCCTCCCTATCCGCGCTCGGCTTCGACCGGACGCGGTGCCGGGTTCGAATCGACCATTTCCGCCAGTGCGAAAGTGAGCCGGGCCACTTCGGCTTCCAGCGATGCACAGATCATCTCAGCGCCTTCGACGCTGCCGGCACGAACCAAATTTTCGAGCTCTTGAGCGGTGGCCCGCGCATCTTCGGCGCCGAACACACTAACGGAACCCTTCAGGGTGTGCGCGGCGCGTTCGAGCGTCCGGGCATCGCCGGCCGCAATCGCCGAGTGAATATCAGCGAGTACCGCCGGAGTGTGCTCCAGGAAAATTGCGGCAATTTCCAGAAGCAATTGTTCGCTTCCCCCGACGTACTGCAATGTCTGGGCGCGGTCAAAAACCGCACGGTGTGTGACCGGCTGAGCGGAAGGCGCTGTCAAGTCTTCCAACACATCATAAAGATCGTTCACCCGGACGGGCTTGGAGACATACCCGTCCATGCCGGCGGCCAAGCAGCGCTCGCGGTCTCCTTTCAAGGCGTGCGCCGTCATCGCAATGACGGGCACGTGCCGGTTGCTGCCTCGCTCGCGCAGTCGCAGGGCGGCGGTGGCCTGCAAGCCGTCCAATTCAGGCATCTCGACGTCCATCAGCACAATGTCGAACTCCTGCGCTTCAAGCGCGTCCAGCGCTTCCCTGCCGTTGTCCACCGTGCGCACTGAATGCCCCCACTTCTCCAGGAGTCGCTTTGCCACAACCTGGTTCACAGCATTGTCTTCGGCCAAAAGGATCGAAAGTCTGCGCTGCGGCGCACGCAGCGCAGTCCGCGCGCCGCCAGGCTGAGAAACATCTGCCGTTCCCGACATGCCAAGCGCAGCGAGAATGGCTTCCAGGAGTTGTGATTGACGGACGGGCTTGGTGAGGTAGGCCGTCACGGCAAGTTCGCGACAGCGCGCGGCATCGCCGGGCTGAGAAGCGGAAGTCATCATGATTACCGGCAAGGAGGAAGTGACCGGGCCCTTGCGCAACTCGCCGATGAGCGCGAATCCGTCCATGACCGGCATTTGCGAATCGACAAGGGCGAGGCCAAAAGGGTGACCGGCGCTTGAGGCCAGGCGTATGGCGGCGAGCGCAGCAGAGGCGCCGTCCGACACGGTGACGTGCATCCCCCAGCTTCCTAGAGTTTTCTCCAGAATGCGCCGATTCGTATCGTTATCGTCCACCACCAGCGCCGGGAGCCCATGCAAATTGGTCTGCAACGGCGCAGAGGCCGAGGGCAGGTCGCCTAACTCAAAGTGCGCGGTGAATGAAAACGTGCTGCCGGCTCCAAGCTTGCTTTCCACAGCCAGTGTGCCGCCCATGAGCTCCGCGAGTTGCGAGGCTATGGCCAGGCCAAGCCCGGTGCCACCAAAGCGGCGGGTGACAGTTCCGTCGGCCTGTTCGAATGGCAGGAAAATCGTTTCCAGCTTTTCCGGGGGAATGCCACAACCCGTGTCGCGGACGGAAAAGAGGAACTGGGCTGCGGGCTCGCTTGCAGATACCAGCGCCACGTGCACGCCCACTTCGCCACTCCGGGTAAACTTAATCGCATTGCCGATCAAGTTGACTAGGATTTGGCGTAAGCGCCCGGGATCGCCGACGAGCACGTCGGGGGCATCCGCCGCGACGTCGCAAATTAGCTCCAACCCTTTCTGCTGGGCGCGAACCGCGAGGGTCGCGACCATGTCGTCCAGGGTGTCGCGCAAGCGGAACGGGACCGAATCGAGCTCCAGCTTGCGCGCTTCGATCTTGGAAAAATCTAGGATGTCGTTGATCACCGCAAGCAATGTATCGGCGGACTTTCTCACGGTCTCAAGGTACTCGCGCTGCTCGGGGTCGAGTTCCGTGTCCAGCGCAAGTTCGGTCATGCCGATGACGCCGTTCATGGGGGTGCGGATTTCGTGGCTCACGCGGGCAAGAAAATCGCTTTTGGCGCGATTGGCGGCTTCCGCGCCTTCCTTGGCCTTGAGCAATTCCTGCTCGGCCACGTCCGCTTTGCCGCAGGCCTCTTGGGACTCTTTCAAATGGTGCAACGCCTCCTGGCGCGAACGCTCCAGCTCGCTCGTTCGCTCGGCGACTTTTCGGTCCAGGTCCGCGTTTAATTGAGCCAGCTCGGCAGATTGCCGGGACAGTTGTTCATCGTGCCGCACCAGCGCCGCCTTCCAATGATTCATAGTCCGCAGGGCGATAATCCAGCAGCCGAAAAGGAAAGGCAGGGCCATCGCGGAAGTGACTAGGGTCGATTGGCCCCTTCGAATTTCCCCTGCCAAGTCATGCCGGACTGACTTCTCAAGGGCGGAATCGAGATCGTTCATCCCCGCAGCGTAAATTCTCTTCTGCTGGTCGTATGCACCGCTGAAGAGCGCGGCCCGTGCCGATTCCAACTGGTGCTGATGGATGAGCTCAAACGCCTTGCTCTCCATCTGAACCAGCGCGGAGTTCGCGGCGTCGGTGCGCGCGATGGTTTCGACGGCCACGCTCTTGGGCGCCAAGGACAAAGCCTCCTTGATGGCCCCCCCTAACTCGGGTTCAAATTTCCGGTAACGCACCTCCCACTGAAGCTCCCCGGTTGCGGCACCCATGCGCGCCGACATCGTGAGGACTTCATCCAGATAGACGATCTTTCCACGCAATTGCTCGATGCGCAGGGCGCGTCCTTCCAAGTCCTCGATCTGCTTGATGGACGCGAACGCATTCCAAGCCAGAAAAGCCAGCGCCAGCGCCGTGACTCCCAGAGCCAGGGACAAGGCCCTCATGGGGCTGGACGGCATTGAACCTTGGGCTTCAGATTCCATGAGCACCTCTGCGGGAGCTCCCCCGCGTACTGAGCAAATCAGGGCCGTTCGCATCGCGTCCGGCCCGGCCAATTCACTCCTAAGAAGCCACTTTCACGCCATGCAGCCATCGTGCGAGGCAACGGCGGAGCTTGGAAAAGTCCACGGGCTTGAAGATAGAGTCGTTGCAACCCAACTTGAGGATGCGCTCGCGGTCCAGGAGCATGGCGTGGCCGGTGACAGCGATGACCGGTACGCTAACTAAGGGGGCCTGTCGGCGCATCCACGCGGCCAGATCCAGGCCGTTCTGCCCGCCGAGGCCGACGTCGAGCAGCACCGCATCAGGCGTCGCCTGCACAATGGCAGCGCGGGCCGAGGCAAGGTCGCTGGCGGCTTGCGCTTCAAAGCCTTCGCCCTTGAGCCAGTCGAGCATCAACTCGCGGCTCGGGGCATCGTCTTCCACCAGCAGAACTCTCTTTTTCATGCACGCAACTCCTGATTCGAGTTCTTTAAGACGCGGCGCAATTGATCGAGAAGCGGTTGCCGCCAGGATTGCTCCTGGAACAGAAGGCCTTCGGTATGGAGACTCCTTCTGCCGCGGCCATGAGGTGCGCCGGGCACACGGATAGTCAGCTTCCGTCGGCCTGAGAAATCTGCACTCGGACGGCTTCTTCGTTCCGGTTATCACTCGCCGCGGAGCGCACTTCGCCCAGGATCAGCGCCTCAAAGGCGCGCAACAATTCGGCGTCCCACCAGCCGCGCTGTGTTTCTTCGCGCATGATGCGGAAGGCTTCTTCGGTGGAGAGGGCCTGGCGATAAGGCCGGTCGGTGGTAAGCGAGTCGTAAATATCCACGATGGTCATCACGCGGGCGGTGATGGGGATTTGTTGGCTCTTCAGGCCGTCGGGGTAGCCGGAGCCGTCCATCTTTTCGTGGTGGTGGCGGATGATGGGAAGGACTTCGCGAAAGGACCGCAGCGGCGTGCAAATGCGCTCGCCGATGATGGGGTGCTGCTCCATAGTTTTTCGCTCGTCGGGAGTGAGCGGGCCGGGCTTGAGGAGGATCTGCTCAGGGACAGCCACCTTGCCGATATCGTGGACAATGCCTGCGCGGCGCAGCGCGACCCGCTCCTGCTGGGAGAGGCCGACCCGCCCGGCCAGAGACACCGAATACTTGGAGAGCCGGGCGCAGTGTCCACCGGTGTAAGGGTCTTTGCCTTCGATGCTGAGGGCCAAACTGAACAGCACGGTTTCCGCATTCTCCAACTCGTCGGTGAACAACTTGAGTTTCAGAAGCGAACGTACGCGGGCCAGCAGCTCTTCCTTGTGGACCGGCTTGTTCAAGAAATCGTCGGCGCCGCACTCGATGCCCTTGATGCGGTCTTCAACGTTGGTGAGACCGGTGACCAGGACGATGGGAATGAGACACAGGGCGGGATCGGCTTTGACATGGCGGCAGACAGAAATGCCCGTGCGCCGCGGCATCATCACGTCGAGGAGGGCAAGGTCCACCGGCTGATGACGCAGCATCTCCAGCGCTTCTTCGCCGTCGGCCACGCAAGAGACCTTGTACCCGAGAGGTTTCAGAATGTCGAAAAGCAACTCGCGATTGGAGGCACTATCGTCCGCCACCAGCACATGAGCGGGTCGTGCAGCCATGCCGGGCATAGCGATCCTCTTCGTACCAGGGATAGGGGCTCGGAAAGCCGGATGGCAAGTGCCCGTGTGCAAAGAAACTTCGCCACGAACTGACGATCCGAGGAGTACTTAGCGCTGGAAGGGGGGATGCGCTAGGTCATGAATAGCAAACATCGGGGGAAGAGTCAAACGAAACTTGGTTTTCGTGAGAGTTGTTCAGAATCACACACTCCCAAAAACTCGCCCGAAAACCGCGTCCACATGGCGTAGCTGGCGCGGCAGATCAAATGTACGGGCCAACGACGCGGCGTCGAGGAATTGCGCGATTCGCGAATCGGCGGCCACGCGGTCGTGGAAACTGGTTTCCGTCTGCCACGCGGCCGTGGCGTGTTCCTGGACGCACTTGTAGGCCTCTTCGCGCGTCATGCCCTTTTCGACCAAGTCCTGCAAGAGCTGGCCGCTGAAAATGAGGCCCTGCGTGGAGTGCAGATTGCGCAGCATGCGTTCCGGAAAAACGCGCATCTCGCCGACAATGGCGGCCATACGGGCCAGCATGTAGTCCACAATGATCGTGGAATCCGGGAGGATGACGCGCTCGACGGAACTGTGAGAAATGTCGCGCTCGTGCCACAGCGCAACATTTTCGAGCGCGGCCTGCACGTTGGCGCGCACCACGCGCGCCAGCCCGCAGACCTGTTCGCAGCCCACCGGATTGCGCTTGTGGGGCATCACGGAGCTGCCGCGCTGCTCGCCGCCGAACGCCTCTTCTGCTTCGCGCACTTCGGTGCGCTGCAAATGGCGGATCTCCAGTGCAATTTTTTCGAGCGAAGCGGCCACGAGAGCCAACGTCGAAATGTAGTGCGCGTGGCGGTCGCGCTGCAAGACCTGGGAAGATATCGGCGCGGTCTCCAGCCCGAGCTTTTTGCAAATGCGCTCTTCCACGTCCGGGCCGAGGTGTGAGCAGTTTCCCACGGCACCGGAAATTTTTCCGACGGCCATCTGCCGCGCGGCTTCGCGGAAACGCGCGAGGTTGCGGCGGTTCTCCGCGAACCAGTTGGCCAACTTCAGTCCAAAGGTGATCGGCTCGGCATGGACGCCGTGGGTGCGGCCGATTTGCGGCGTGTCCTTGAATTCAAACGCGCGGCGCTTGAGCACCTCGCCAAGATCCTCCAGACCCTTTTCGATGAGCTTCGAAGCCTCACGGACGAGCAGGGCCTGCGCGGTGTCCACGACGTCATTGGAGGTGAGGCCGTAGTGCAGCCAGCGCGCAGCGTCGGGATCGGCCACCGATTCGCTGACGGCCATGGTGAAGGCGATGATGTCGTGCTTGACGCGCGCTTCCAGTTCGTTGATGCGCGCTACATTCACCTGCGCGCGGCTGCGCAAAGCGGCCATGGCGCCGCGCGGCACCTGGCTCAGGTCGGCCAGCGTTTCGGTGGCGGCCAGCTCGACGTCCAGCCATTTGGCGTACTTGTTTTCGTCGCTCCAGATGCGGCCCATCTCCGGGCGGGTATATCGCGGAATCAAGTGAGACTCCTCGGAAAACCGGCGGGGCAATTCCCTGTTCCATCATACTCGGAAGAAGTGGCGAGGGGCTAGTGGCGAGTGCAAGACGAACCGTCCGCAGGTATTCGCCCAGGGGACCGGCGAGAGGCGGCCGATTCAAAACAATCGGAGCGGGTCTGAAGGCCTGCACTTCGCTAGAAGCGGAAGAGGTAGGAGAACTTGACGAAGAAGCCACGCGCGTCGTTCAGGAAGCGGTGGGTGCGGACGACCTGCGTCGCGCAAGTTGCCGGAAGGCTGCAGAGCGTCACATCGAGATTCTCCAAATTGGAGTTATAGCCGACGTACAGCGCGGTGCCGGGATGCGGCAGGTACGTAAAGAGAAGATCGGCATTGAAATTCTTGGTCGTTTCGAGCGACGTGTTTACCTGGTTGGCCAGCAGGGCGTTGTACTGCAGGATGACGCGCAGCGAAAATTCGCGGTTGAACTGCCAGTTCCATTTTGACCGGATGATGTGGTTATTGAAGATGCTGAATTGGTTTGAGCGGTCGGTGAGGCGGAAGAAGAGGTAGCTGTTGTCAATGCGGAGCTGGTGATGAGGGCGAATGATCATGCCGATGTTGCCGCTGGCGCGGTCGGCCAGCTCCGGTTGAAGCGTGCCCGGCGGATCAATATTGATGCGCTGCCCGAAGCGGAATTCTCCGCGGACATCCACTTGGCGCAGCGCACTGGAGGTGAACGAAAAGCCGCGGGTGACCCGGTGGTAGTTGCGGTTTGCCGTCAAAGAAGCAAAATCCGCCGGGCGGAGCAGTTCCGATTCGGTGGCGTAGCTAAGCTGGAAATTGGTCTGCGCGGTGAACTCGAAGGCAAGCTGCGTGAACGCAATCCAGTTCAGGCGCGCTCCCAAATGGTCCCACGTGCCGCCGGCCATGAAGTTCGGTCCCCAGGCGATGAAGCGTTTCCCTTCCGGCCGCCAGCGGTAACTTAAGTTCTGGGCAAAATCGCGGATGTCCTTGCGCGGGATGAATCCAACGTCCGCGCTGAAGCCGGGGCTGCGATCGCTAAAGCGCGAGTTCGCATTGAACTGCCGCCCGCGGCGGTTAAGCGTGGCTTCATAAGCCGGGCCGGCAGAGCGGGTCCCGTCCAGGAAGCGCGACGTGCTGGTGGCTGCTTGCACGGCAGCGACCCAGCTCTGGTCCAGCCGAAAACGGCCATCGATGCCGGCCACGCGGTTCGAGCGCGTTTGCGCAATGTCAGGGAGATCGCTCAGGATGCGCCCAGCCAGATCGCCGCGGAATTCGCGGTCACTGTAGAAGAAGCCAATGGTGGACTGTTTGAAGATGTCCCGGCTGGCGCGCAGCGCGCCGAAAAAGGCGCGCTGGCCGGCCATGGGGTCGTTTTTCGGAACGCTCTTGCCGGGCGCCTCGTCGTCAGCGAAGAGCGCGCCGACGGCCCACTTGCCCAGCTTTCCGGTGAGGCGCAGGCCAAACTGTGGATCGGCGATGCGCCGCGTGAAAAGCAGATTGATGGGCGTTTGGAAAAAGCTGGAGTTCTCCAGAAAAAATGGACGCTTTTCCGGAAAAAATACTTCGAAGCGCTCGTTGGCCGTCACCTGCGGCTCATCCGATTCCACTTGAGCGAAGTCTGGGTTCACGGCTACGTCCAGCACCAGGCTGTCTTTGAAGACGAATTTCGCATCTACGCCGCCGTCCAATTCCGCGCGCCTACCGCGGAAGGCGGGCGCGTTGGCGTCGCGTTCATCGAGCGCACGAAACGACCGCACCGCGCCGTAAGGAATGAACTGCATGTTGCGGCCGGGCGAGATATTCTTCAGGCCCTTCATGGGCGCGGCCTGGTTGATATAGCCGTTAATTTTTGACGAATAGATGGGCCAGAAAACCACCTCGCTTTTGCGCGGGATGTCGCGGTTCAACAGAATTCCCCAGGTCTGCTCCGTCGCCGGCGGGAACCGCAGGCTCTTGAACGGAATGGCGATCCAGATGACGAAGCCGCGGCCGGTGATTTTCGCGCGTGAATGCCACACGGCGTCAAATGAGGAATCGAAGCCGCGGTTGTCGCTATAGATCCCGTCCCATTGCACGCCGTAAGGATTCACTTGAAAGACGTAGCCGCGCCGCTGGTCGTTGAAAGTGTCGAGGGAAACGGAGACACCGTCGTCCACCATGTCGCCGTGCTCGCTGACAAAGTTTTCGCGGGAGACCATGCGCGCACGCAGCTTTTGTGGCTCGGAGTCGAAGGCGATGAACACCACGTAGAGGTTTTCGCTGTCATAGCCGAGGTACGCTTCGGTCCGCTCGGTGGACTGCTTACCGTCGGTCGGGCGCGTCTGGCGGAAGTCGGTCACTTTAGCCAGCTTGCCGTCCACGGCCGGGCCGGGCTTCATATCGAGGAAATCTTCGAGCGTGGGAGCGCGGTCCACGCGGGGAACTGTCAACTCGGGACGTGGAGGCTGCTCGGCCGCGGACGCGGGCAGCGCGGTCAAGAAGACCCAGCATCCTGCAAAGAAAAGAATTGGCGCGATCCAGTAGCCTGATTTCATTCTGTGCAGGACAAGTCCCTCCTTAGAGAGAACGGGTACTTTAGCCTAAGAGACCTTTGCGCGAAACAGGTTATGCCTCCCCGGCCCGCTTTCCCTGGCGGAGGCCCGTTTCCCGTGGCGCGGCACCTAACCGCTGAGGGACAATCCCGGTCTAATGAATCGGATGGAAGGAAGCGATGCAGCGGCTGTACAGCAGGCGCTGGCCGGCGACCGCGACGCCTTTCGGGTGCTCGTGGACCGGCATAGCCGCAGCCTCTTCCGGCTGGCCTATCGCATGACCGGCAACGAACACGACGCGGAGGAAGTGGTGCAGGAAACGTTCTTACGAGCTTACCGGCGGTTGAGCAAGTTCGAGTCGCGCGCGAACTTCGGCACGTGGCTCTACCGCATCGGCATCAACTGCTCCCTGGATTACCGGCGCTCGCGGCAGCGTCATGAGGAGCGCCGCGAACCGGACGACGCCGAAGGAAATCCGGCGGTGCAGCAACTGGCTTCGGAAGCGCCGGCGGCGGACCGCGTGGTCTTCAGCGGCGAGGTAGGCGCGACGGTTGCGCGGGCCATGAGCGAATTGAGTGACGTGGAGCGCTCCGCCTTCGTGCTGCGGCATTTCGAGGGCTTGTCCATCGAAGAGATTGGCAAGGCGCTGGGCCTTCGCGCCAGCGCCACGAAAAACAGTATCTTCCGCGCGGTGCAGAAACTCCGCCGCGCGCTGGAACCCATGGTGAGCACAACAAGATGAACCACTTGAATGAAGAGCATTTGATCCTCTATCACTACGGAGAAGCGCCGTACCACCAGCCGGTGGAACGCCGCGCGGTGGCCGAGCATCTGGCCGCGTGCGGCGAATGCCGAGTGAGCTACGAATCGCTGCAGCGCGTGCTGGCCGCGGTGGAGGCACTTCCCGTGCCGGAGCGCGCCGAAAGTTACGGCGGAGAAGTGTGGGCGCGGCTGCGTCCGCGGCTGGACTCGGCCCCGGGCAAGACGACTTTGAGCGGGTGGGCGTGGTGGTTCGCTCCGCAGCGCTGGGCGCTGGCCGGAGCGATGGCTGGATTGCTGCTCGTTGCATTTCTGGTCGGCCGCATTACGAATCGGGTCGCGCCGCCATCGAGCCCGATTTCGCAGCAAGTGCGCGAGCGCATCCTTTTGGTGGCCGTGGGCGACCACCTGGAGCGCTCACAGATGATTCTGGTCGAGCTGGCCAATGCGCCGGCGACGAAGGGAAACGTGGACATCTCTTCCGAGCAGCGCACCGCTGCCGAGTTGGTGGGCGAAAACCGCCTGTACCGGCAGACCGCGCTGAACGCCGGGGAAAACGGGGTGGCCAGCGTGCTCGACGACCTTGAGCGCGTATTGATGGAGGTGGCTCACAGCCCGACGAAAATTTCTTCGAAGGAGATGGAAACGCTGCGCAAACGCATCGAGTCGCAGGGAATTTTATTCAAGGTGCGCGTGATTGGCTCGGATGTGCGAGAGCGCTCCAAGCCGGCGCCGGCGGACACTGTGCCGCAAAGGAATTCCACTCCGCCGCGGAAAACAACTTAAGCAGAAACCGGAAAGAGGAGAAGACATGATTCGCAAGATGGTTGTGATGGTCGCAGCAATACTGATCTGGGTCGCGCCGGGAGCGGCGCAGACCAGCCCGGCGCCGCCGGCAAAAAAACCGGCGGCCGCGGCGCCGACGCAGGCAAGACGCACGAAAGTTGCTCGGGCGCCTCGCGTTGAATGGCCGGAACTGCCGGACATTTCCATTCCAGAAATCGAGTTCCCCGCGCTGCCGGAACTTCCGGTGCTGCCGGAATTGCCAGACTTGCCTGCGCTGCCCGATTTGTCCGCGCTACCAGTGCTTCCGGCGGTGCCAGCTTTTCCCGCGATTGAGCTCGGGGATTCGGAGGGGCGCGGCGGAAATCTTCAGGAACAGGCGGAGCGCTCGAAAGAGCAAGCGGAGCGCGCCAAGGAAAAGGCCGAGCGCGATCGTGAGCGTGCCGCAGAACAAAAGGAGCGGGAGCGCGATAAGGAACAGGACAAGCTCGAGCGAGAAGAAGATCTCTATGACGACGGCTTGGAAGCCATGGATGAAGGCCGCTGGGAAAGGGCGGCGGACAAATTCGCGCAGGTGGCCGAGATGAAAGGCAAGAAAGCGGACTCCGCGCTCTATTGGAAGGCGTATTCGGAACACAAGGCCGGACACCAAGCCGAGGCCATCACCACGCTCACCGAGCTGCAAAAGAAATATCCGAAGAGCAGTTACCTGAAAGACGCGAAGGCGCTGGAAATCGAAGTGCGCGCGGGAAAATCGCCCACTGTGATTGAGGTTCCGCCGAGCGGCACCGGCCCGTCCGGACGGCCACCCAGCGAGGAGGACTGCGAGCTGAAGGTGCTGGCCATCAACAGCCTTATGAACCAAGATTCGGAACGGGCTGTTCCGCTGCTGGAGAAATTTCTTCAGGCCGGGAGCAGCAGCTGCCCGAAGGTGCGCAAGCAAGCGCTGTTTGTGCTGGCGCAAAGCGGCTCGCCGCGCGGGCGCGCAGTGATTGAGAAGGTGGCGCGGGGGCAGTTGGTTCCGGAACTGCAACGAGAAGCCATCAACTATTTGGGGTTATTTGGCGGTCACGAAGGCCGAGCGGTGCTGAAGGAGATCTACGAGTCCAGCAACGACAACAGCATCAAGAAGAGAATCTTGCAGAGCTTCATGGTCTCCGGGGAAAAGGAATTCCTGCTGGGCGTTGCGCGCAAGGAGAAAGACTCGGACCTGCGAGCCGCGGCGGTGCAACAGCTTGGGGTCATGGGTGCGCGCGAGGAACTCTGGCAGATGTTTGAGCAAGAAATAACCTCCGAGGTGAAGGCGAAAATCATCAACGCCTTGTTTGTGGGCGGCGATGCGGAGCACATGATCCAGCTCGCGAAATCGGAAAAGGATGCGGACCTGCGCAAGAAAGCCATTAACAACCTGGGCCTGATGGGCGGCAAACGGACCGGCGACGCGCTCGTCGAACTGTACACCAATGAGAAGGACACTTCTGTGCGCAAGGCGGTGCTCAACGCGTTCTTCCTGCAGGGCAACTGCAGGCAGCTCGTGGACGTCGCGCGCAAAGAAACGGACCAGGAGTTGAAGCGCGGTGCCGTACAAAAACTTTCGCTGATGAACTGTAAAGAAGGTTTGGACTTCCTCATGGAGCTTCTGAACAAGCCGTAAGGGATTGGGTGATTGAGCGATTCGCTGGTAAAGCACCAGCGGACAAAATGGAGTGATTTGTGATTGCAGAGCGGCGATCAGCGGGAGGTGAGCGATGAAAATGAGAATTCGATTGGGCGTAATGCTTGGACTGCTGATTTCACTTGCCGCATCGACGTCGGGGCAGGAGCCAAGGATTGCAAACGCGAAGATGCAAGCGCGGAGCGCGGCGGCGGGACTGGAGCGCGAGTTCCGCGCAATCGTCTCCGCGCAGGACTCGCCGGCATGGATCGGCTACTCCGTTCCGGTGCATGGCGAGCAGCAGATGTGCTGCTGGAACTCGGTGGACTCCTACCGGAATTCGGGCGGGTGCTGCGGAGGCTGCCGGCTGGAGGGCAGCAACGAGGTAACCTTCAATCATTCGGACGAAAACCGCAGCGCGAAGCTGGAAGGGCCGTACACGATGCTGGTGCTTTTCCGGGCGTCAAACAAAAGCGTGGAAAAAATCCGCACATTTTCGGAGGGCTGCGCCATCGACGCCGGCGGGCTCACGGTGTACTGGCTAACGGGCGTGAAACCGGCGGAAAGCGTGGCGCTGCTGGCGTCGTTTGTGCGCGGCACACCGGGCAGTGCGGAGAGCGAAGACGAATCCTACTCCCGCAAGCGCGCCAACGCGTCGCTGGCGGCGATCGCGCTGCACCAGGACGACGCCGCAGACCGGGCGATGGAGGAGTTCGTGGCGCCGACGCAATCGGAATGGCTGCGCGGGCAAGCAGCGTTCTGGCTGGGCTCTTCGCGCGGGCGCCGCGGATACGACATCCTGAAACGCATGGTGCGCGAGGACCCCAGCGACCGGGTGCGCGACAAAGTGGTCTTCGCGCTTTCCGTCAGCAAGGTGCCGGAGGCGGTGGACACGATGATTGCGGTGGCACGCGAGGACCGCAGCACACACGTCCGAGGGCAGGCGCTTTTCTGGCTGGGGCAAAAGGCCGGCCAGCGCGCGGTGCAGGCAATCACCGCCGCCATTGAGGACGATCCGGACACCGACATCAAGAAGAAGGCCGTGTTCGCCCTGAGCCAGTTGCCGAAGGACCAGGGCGTGCCGCTACTGATCCATGTGGCGAAGACGAACAAAAATCCAGCGGTGCGCAAGCAGGCCATGTTCTGGCTGGGGCAATCGAATGACGCGCGGGCGCTGGAGTTTTTTGAGCAAGTGCTGAAGCAGTAGGGCGAGAGTTCAGGCGCGGGGCGCGCCTGCCGAGGAATTCCACACAAGGAGCAGATGACGATGAAAAGAAATGATGCTTTTATGCTGGTATTGATTTTGTGCATCGCATTGCTGGCAAACATCTTGACCGCGGGACAAAAACACCACGGGCACCGGTACTCTTCCTCGACGGTCAAGAGCGACCTGGTGACGAGCTGCGACGACTATCGAATCACGATCGATGACCAGCAACCCCTGCTCGGCGAAGAAGAGGTGACGGTGCCGAAGTCGGCGGCCACGCCGCTGCGCGTGGATGCGCCGGAGAACGGCGGCATCAGCGCCTCGGGTTGGAACGGCAGCGGGTACCTGGTGAAGGCGTGCAAAGCGGCCGTCCGCTCCGGCGGCGTGACAGCCGAAGAAACGCTGCGGCAGATCCGTCTGCACGTGGACGGCGGCCGGGTGAGCGTGACCGGGCCGGACCGAGAAGGATGGGTGGCTCACATCATTATCCGCACGCCCGCGGGCGCGGCGATCGACCTCACATCGCACAACGGCCCCATCGGAGTGAACGGCGTTTCCGGAACCATCGCTGCGCGAACCGTGAACGGACCGCTGGCTCTCAAAAACGTGTCCGGCGATGTGCGCGGAGAAACGCAAAACGGGCCGCTTGATTTCACCGGCAGCCGCGGGACGCTGCGCCTGGTCGCGCAGAACGGGCCTCTGAATGTGACGCTGACCGGAACGCGCTGGGAAGAGGGAGCGCTCGATGCCAGCACGCAGAACGGCCCGCTGAGCTTGAGCTTGTCAGCGAACTATCAGTCCGGGGTGCGCGTGGACGCGTCCGAACATTCGCCCATTTCCTGCCACGCCATACAGTGCCGCCAAGCGGCACGCACGTGGGAGCGTCCCAGCCGCATCGAATTCGGCGGCGCAACGCCGCTGGTTCGTCTCTCGACGGTGAATGGGCCCGTCTCCATCGACGCAAACTAAAACGTACACAGAGGAACGATGGAGACACTGTGGCAAGACCTGCGGTATGAATGAGGCAAGGGTTAGGGGTCAGCTTTAGAGAAAATCCAGCAGTCCACGCGGTACTCGCCACTGAACAATTCTTCAGTTAGACTCCCGCCGAACTACGGGGAATGCATGTGAGCTTTTGGCTGGGAGTTTTTCTAACTGCGCTGATGGGCGTATCGCTGGGCCTGCTGGGAGGCGGCGGGTCGATCCTCGCCGTGCCGATCCTGGTATACGTGCTGGGCGTGGAAGAGCACGCAGCGATTGCGATTTCGCTGGTGCTGGTGGGCCTGACGGCGTGGGCCGCGGCGCTGCAGCATCACCGCGCGGGCAACGTGGACTGGAAGGGCGGATTTCTTTTCGCTGCGTGCGGCGCGCCGGCAAACTTGTTGGGCGCTTACCTTTCGAAGCGGCTACCCGGTGCCTGGCTGATGCTGCTGTTCGGCGCGCTGATGGTGCTGGCCGGCACGGCCATGTATCGCCGGCGCATCGTAGATGCCGTGGAGAGAAGCAAGAAGAACTTCTATGTGCTCGCTGTTTGCGGCGCGAGCGTGGGTTTTCTCACAGGGTTTCTAGGGGTCGGCGGCGGATTTCTGATTGTGCCGGCGCTGGTGCTTTTTCTAGGCGAGCCGATGAAGCCGGCCATCGGCACTTCCCTGTTCATCATTGGCGCGAACTGCGCCATCGCGCTGTGGGGCCACCGCAGCGCGATGTCCATGAACTGGAGCACGATGCTGCCGCTGAGCGGGGCAGCGCTGGCGGGGACATTCGCGGGAGTGGCCGCTTCGCACCGCTTCAACGCCGTGCAGTTGCGGAAGGCATTTGCCATGTTTATCGTGCTGCTCGGCGCATGGATGGTGGCACGGAATTTTGCGGGCACATTCGGGAAGTGACGTTTCCCATCACAGATTGAACGGGCCGAGAGGAACGCGCTGGCTGGCGATGTGGAGTTGCCCTACGAAAGCGTTCCCTGTACGGCGGCGCAACGCTTCTTCAGCGGAGATGCGCGCGACATCGGGATTGTTGTTGTTTTCGGAGAGATGCGCGAGCACGAGGTGTTGCGGCTGCGCGTCGAAACTTTCCGCGTCGGCAAGATATTCGCTGACGGTGTGATTGGAGAGATGCCCGGTGCGGCTCATCACGCGCTGTTTGATGTGCCACGGGTAGGGTCCCACCTTGAGCATTTCCAAATCGTGATTCGATTCCAAGATGAGCAGGTCGGCGCCGCGCAGGTGTTGCTTCACCAGCTCGGGCAGATAGCCGAGGTCGGTGACGATGGCCACCTTCACGCCGCCGGCGCGAAAAGTGAAGCCGAGCGGGTCGATCGCGTCGTGCGGAATGGCGAAGGCGGAAATCTCGATGTCGCCGATGGTGAAGCGCTGGCCAGCCTGGATGCGTTCGACGCGCTCCACGCGCTTGCCGGAATTCTCCGGCAGCACACGCAGGATTTCTTCCAACGTGGGCCCCGTCACGTAGACGGTCGTCTTCCATTTTCCGAGGAGTTGCGCGAGTCCGGCGCAGTGGTCGGTGTGCTCATGGGAGATGAGGATGCCGTCGAGGGAAGGAGGACAAGTGCCCAGCTCCGTGAGGCGGCGAAGCGTTTCGCGCTTGGAGAGGCCGGCGTCAATCAGGAGGCGCGTGTTCGCAGTTTCGAGCAACGTGCTGTTGCCCGAACTGCCCGACGCGAGAATCGAAACCCGGAACGAGATGCGCCGCCTCCGTGTGAAGTGTGCACACGATGATGGCAAAGAGCGAAGCGCGCGTCAATGGGGTGCGGACAGAATGCACGCGGCGATTATTGCACGTTGACGGTGATAGTGACAAAGCGCTGCGTCGTGCTTCCGGCGGAACCAAGAACGTTGACCGTGTACGAGCCGGGTGTCGTGCCCGGATTTCCGCCACCGCCTCCACCACCGCCGCCGCCACCTCCTCCACCGCAGGTGGCGAGCAAAACCGCCAGGACGATGAGTCCAACGACGGCCACCGCGCTGGCGACGCGAGGCCGTTTGACGCGTCGCGCGGCGAGAGCGGCAGCCAGCATGGCCAGAGTCGCCACCACCCACAGCAGCAATGGCGGGACGGAAAACGGCGGCGCCGGGGGAAGCATGGAGGGCGCGGTCGCGGTGATGGTCATTGTGACGGTGGCGGGACTTGAACCGGGCGTCACGCTGGGAGGATTGAACGAGCACGCGCTCAGCGCGGGCAGGCCGGTACACGAAAACGTGATGGCCGTGGAGAAAGCGCCATTCACCGGGGTAATCGTAAGCGTCGCGGTAGCCGGCTGCCCGCGAATGACGGTAATCGTTTGCGAGGAGACAGAGACGTTGAAATCCGGGCCGGCCGTGGCGGTCGAGGAGAAATGCAAGACGGTCGCGCCACCGAGGCCATCGAAGTCGGAAATCATCAGGTAATAGGTGGTGCCGGCGGTAACGGCCAGCGAAACCTGCGACGTCAGGCTGCCTCTGTCGTCATTGCACGCTGCTTCGACGAACGCGCCGGGAATGCCGGTGTAGACGGCAAGGATAGTGTCGTAGTCGCTGCCGAAGGTGTCTGCGCTGACCGTGCCGTTCGCAGAGGGCGTGAAGCGGTACCAGATATTTTTCCCACGTCCGGTATTCGCCGCACCGACGGTACATGCTGACGACACTGTGGGATCGCTGATCTGCGTGGTGGCCGCGAGAGTATTCACCGTGTCGGCGAACGCGGAAGTGTACATGGCCGCGGCCGTGGAGATGTTGTCGTTGGCCGGGGGCAGAACTTGATTCAAGTGGAAAACCGTAGTGCCGCCCCTGCTATTCGCGTAGGCCGAGATCATGAAGAAGTACGTCGTGTTCGCCGTAGCCGTAAAACTAATCGAAGACGGAGCGGCAGACCGTCCGGGCAGGTCGTCATTGCAGGCCACCAACGTGAACGCGCCCGGCGAGCCGGTGACTGCGACCAAGATGGTGTCATACACACTTCCTATGGTGTCCGCGGAAAGGACGCCGGTGGTCGTGGGCGTGAACTTGTACCAGATGCTTTGGGCATCACCATTAAAACTGGGACCGAGGGCGCAACTGGACGGCACAACCGGGTCGAGTCGGCCGCCGGTGTTTTCTGTCGCAAAAGCGGAATTTGTCGAGACTGTAAAGGGGAGTGGGCTCGCATTCACAGCGCTGTTGAAATCGTCGTTGGCGGGAGGCGGGCCGTTGACGCTGAAAGGGAAGTCTCCGGTGAAACCGCCGCTCGGCGGAGGATTGAGTACGCTTACGAGATAGTTGCCAGTAACCGTCGTGTCTGCGGCAGAGATTTGCGCGGTCAAGTGGGCGCTATCCACAAAGGTAGTCGGACGAGGCGTGCCATCCCAGCGCACGATGGAAGTGGGGACAAAGTTATTGCCCACGAGGCTTAGGATGAAAGCGCCACTCCCGGTGGCGACACTCGGCGGAGTGAGATTCACGATAAATGGCACTGGATTGAGGACCGTCACCGTTAAAGCGTTGGTGGTTCCGAGAACGGGGTCCGCCACGGTGACCTGCGCAGGCGGCCCACCGACGAACTGCGTATTCGTCACCGTCGCATCGAGCTGCGTGGCGCTGGTGAATGTCGTGGGACTGAGCGGCGTGGCATTCCAATTAATCACCGAGTTGGCCGTGAAGCCGTTGCCGCGCGCGGTAATGTTGGCCGGGCCGGAATTAAAGTTGAAACTTGTCGGCGTCACCGCGCTGAGCGTGTAGGCAGGCAACGGGGAGTATTGCAGGTCCCACGCGCTGCGGCCGTGGGTACCGGCGCGTAGGGTGCGCGATTCCCTGCGGAGCGCCAGAGAAAGAACAGCGACGCGGGGCAGGCCAGTGACCAGCGTGGACCAATTCGCGCCCCCGTCGGTGGTTTCAAACACGCCGACGTCCGTGCCAATGAAGATGCGGTCGCCGACGGGGATCGGAGGAGTCAAAGATGAGGAATCCGGATCCATCACGATGGCGTTGACGGGAGTGTTGGGGAGCGCGCCCGGGCCGGTGCCGCTGATGTCCGTCCAGTTGGTGCCGCCGTTGGTCGTTTTGAAGACGTGACCCTTCGTGTCGGAGCCGAACGTAAATCCGGAAAATGTGACAAACGCGATGTTGGAGTTCGCCGGACTGACGGTCATGGCGGTGACCACGCGGTTGGGCAAATCCGTCGCGGAGCTGATTTCCGACCACGCTGCACTCGCTCCCGCGCCGGCATTCACGGTGCGGAAGATGCGCGCGTCGCGCGCGCCGGTGTAAACCACGTTGGAATCGCTGGGCGCCACGGCAATCGCCCGCAGAGACGCCACGCTCTGCGTAAGGTCGGGCGAAATGATCATCCAATTCTGCGCGCCGTTGTTGGTCTGGTAGACGCGCGAGGTCGCGAAGTAGAGCCGGTCGGGCACGTTTGGGTCGCCAACCAGAGGCGCAATGAAGGCGACGAGGTCCCCAGTGTTAATTCCGCTGATCATTCTGATTCCCGAGCCTGGGCTGCCATCTACCACTGATTTACGGATGCTGATGCGCTGGCAAGTGAAGTACCACGTGTTCGGCAGGGCGCGGTCAATAACGGTATAGCCGCCATCGCAGCCCGGGCCGATGGTGTCCCAGGGAAGCGCGCCGGTGAATTTGAGCGTGTCGTTGTCCTGCGTCCCGCCCATGCCGATCTGTTCGTCGGACGGATGAACCGAGTTGCCGGGATAAAACTGCGCGAGTTGAAGAGTGGAGTTGAGGTTACCCCAGATAAGTGTGGAAGAGGTCGCGATCGCGTTGGAAACGTCAGCGCTCCACACGCCCCCGTCATTACCGAGATAGAGCTTCACTGTCGTGCCCTGAACGCCGAAGTCCATGGAGTGCTGGTCGACGTGAATGAATTCGTTCGGCTGGCCAGCCTGGACGAACCCCAGCCAAGTCACGCCTCCATCGATGCTACGAGTGAAATACCGCGAGGTGGCGGATCCGAACTCAAAAGCGGAGCCGCCCGCGTAAATCACGTTGGGGATATTGGGGTGAACGCGGATGACCATGTCGTAAGAACATTGGCCGCTGCAAAAGTTGGGCGTGGCGAAGAGTTGCGTCCAATTCACGCCGCCATCGGTGCTCTTGAAAACGCCGAGGAGGTCGTCAGTGCTGGGGTTGGCAATGCTGGCGTAAATCGTCAATGGAGAGGACGGCGCGATGGCGATTTTAATGACGCCGACGTTAGCGGTGGGGAGCTTGTTCGCGCCCGTATCGGCGCGGGCCCACGTCAAACCTGAATCAACGGATTTGTACACGCCGTTTAAAGCGCTTCCTCCCGGGCTGCCGAGGGCTGCATAGGCGTCGCCAGGGCGAATGGGATCGGGAGAAAAGAACACGTCCGTTGCGCTCGCGCCCGAGGCCGTCGCGATTATGCTCCAGGTCGCACCGCCGTCCGTGGAACGGTAGATGCCGGAACCCGTTGCTCCAAATCCCTCATCCACTCCGGCCAGAATCACGCTGCCGTCTTTCTTCACCGCGAGAGAACTAATCCGCGCGCCGCCAAATAGGAAGCTACTCTGGCCGCCTGCAAACGGCCCCACGAAGGGAGAGCCCGGCGGAGTGCCCATCTGCGTCCAGGTGGCGCCGGCATCGGTGGATTTCAATATGCCCGCGCCGTAGTAGCTGCTTCCGGAAAACGTTTGCTCACCGGTGCCGACGTAAATCGTCTTGCAAGGCGCGGGGTTGCACCTCGAAGGATCAATGGCAATCGCGCCGATGGCCAAGGACGCTTGGCTGTCCGTGAGAGGCGTCCAATTTTGCCCGCCGTCGGTAGTCTTCCAGATTCCGCCCTGCGCTCCTCCGAGATAAACCGTGTTCGCGTCGGTGAGGTCCACGGCAATCGCGCCGATGCGACCAGAGACCGCGCGAAAGTCAGGTGAATTGCCAGGCTGCGGGCCAATCGGCGTCCAGGAAAGCAAGCCAGCCTGGATCAACGCTTCAACGTTGGGCGCCTCCGCGCGCTGCCGTTCGGTGCGGCGCATTTCTTCGAGGCGCTCGAAGGCCCTCTGCCGGGCGCCCGCAGGAATCTGCTTGAGAGGATAGGTGCGCTGGTCGTAGAACCACTCTTCGCGCTCGCGTGGATTGTCCTCGCGCTCCTCAACCTGCGCTAACTTCTTCTTGTTCTTGAGGGGTGCAGTGGCGGGTGCTTCCTTTTGCGGTGCGGTGGAGGCCTTCTTTTTCTGAGCGAAAGTCAGCCCCGGCTGCAGCAGGCATGCGATCAGCACCACAAACAGTCTGCGAAACCAAAACAAGAAACGCGGTCGGTTAGAAGATTCCGTAAGCGCCTCCGAAAAACGGAGCGTCTGGGTATCAACAGCCCACGACTATATGCCAATGCAGTACGTTGTCAATTCAGTTGGCAGTGAGGGCGCGAGTCTAGCAGGCAAGCTGTTCGCGGGTGAGCTGGAAGCCGTTGAGGTTGCCGAGCACGGTGACGCTGATGTGCTCCGGGAGGAAGAATTCGCGGGCGATGGCCTGAATTTCTTCGCGCGTGACTTGTTCGACGGAGTCAATGATTTCGTCGAGCGTGAAGAATTTTCCGAAGTACATCTCCTGCCGCGCGAGGTTGGACATGCGCGAGCTGGTGGATTCGAGCGAGAGCATCAGCGAGCCCTTCAAGTGGTCCTTGGCGCGACGCAGCTCTTCCTCGCTGACGAGATGCTCCTTGAGGCTGGCAAATTCGCCGGTCACCGAGCGCACCACCTGGGGGGCCTTCTCCAACGCCGTGCCGGCGTAGATGGAAAGCATGCCGGTGTCGCGATACGGGCTCAGCTCGCTGAAAACGGCGTAAGCAAGTCCCTGGCGCTCGCGGATATTCTGAAACAGGCGCGAGCTCATGCCGCCGCCGAGGATATTGTTCAGCACGGCGATGGCGTAGCGGCCCGCGTGCACCATGGGATACGACGGCACGCCGATGCATAGGTGCACCTGCTCGAGCTCGCTCTTCGATTTGGTGGTGATGCGCGCCTGCGGCACAGGCGCGGAGTCCGCGTGGCGATCGCCCGAGGGCTGCATCTGTCCGAACTCGCGCGCAACCAGATCGCGGAGCTGCTGGTGCTCCATGTGACCGGCGGCAGCGATGATCATGTTCTCCGGCGCGAACCACCGGCGGAAACATTCCGTCACCTGTGCGCGGGCGAAACTGGCGACGGTCTTGCGCGTGCCGAGAATCGGTTTGCCGAGCGGATGATTTTTCCAAAAATTCTGCGTAAAGATTTCGTGAACCAGGTAATCGGGGTTGTCCTGGTCCATTTTGATTTCCTCGAGCACCACCCCTTTTTCGCGCGTGAGGTCGTCCTCGTCGAAGCGCGGATGCAGGACCAGGTCGGAGAGCACGTCAAAGGCGATGGGCAAGTGCTCGTCGAGCATCTTGGCATTGAAGCAGATCATTTCTTTGGCGGTGAAGGCGTCCAGCATTCCGCCAATGGAATCAATGGAGCGGGCGATCTCCTCCGCCGAGTGATGCTCTGTACCTTTGAAAACCATGTGCTCGATGAAGTGGGAGATGCCGTTCAACTCCGCAGGCTCCCGGCGCGAGCCGGTGCGCACCCAGACGCCAACGGAAACGGAACGGACGTGCTCCATCGGCTCGCTGATGACCACCAGGCCGTTGGGCAAAGTCTCTTTCTCGATATTGCGCGGTTCATTTCGCATCATTCTGAACTCAAGGCGCGCCGGACGACGGCCACGTCTGCATTGGGCAGGCTGCTGAGGTTGCATTTACATTATAGGCGCAGCGCAGCGCGAAAAGCCATCGAGGGCGCATTTCATTAGTGGGAAGCCGTCCCCTGCGGATGCCCAACGGGAGGATTGACGCGCACGGCGTGCGGGATTAGAGTTCGCGCAATTATCGGTCATGGAACGTCGCTCGGAGGTGTGCAGTGGCAAAGGCAGACATTCCGGTTCATGCCAATCAGTTGCCGCGAGTCATGTCGCAGAATGGTGTCGCGCTGCGCGAAGATGTCGCCTACACGAATCACAAGGGCGAAGAAAATTCCGGCGTGCGCAACAGGACGGAAAAGGCACTGGGCAAGCTGCACGAGGTTCTGGGCAAAATCCTTGAAGCAGACGAGACAGTTTACTTTGTGTGTGCTGCGCGGGCACCGCAGAACGCCATCGAGCAACTCCTGGCAAACATCTACACACAATACATGACCGCATCCGTCCTTATTTTCACTAGCCGCCGATTGATTCACCTTCTGGTGAAGCCCAATGGCACGTGGAGGAGGAGCGTGCGCAGCGTGTCCTGGGGCGATGTCGCCGAAGCAAAGGTGAAAGGCTCCTTGTTCGGCCGCCACCTGGCGCTGAAATACCGCAACGGAAAGAAGGAGACGTATTCGGGCCTGCGGAGCGGAGACGGGAAGAAAGTCAAGGTGCTGGTGGATGCGATTTTATCCAGTGGCAGCGTGGAATCGACGTCCGCGCAAGGAGTCGTTTCGCTTTGTCCGGATTGCCGTGCGGAGTTGACGCCCCGGACTTATCGCTGCGCCCAATGCCGGCTGGAATTCAAGGATGAGGCCACGGCAGCCCGGCGAACCTTTCTCATTCCCGGAGGCGGGTACTTTTACGTGGGAATGCCATTGCCTGGAATCCTGTTTGCATTGGTCGAAACATTGTTCCTGCTTTCCGTCATCATTTTGAGTCTTGGAATCCTAATCGGCGGGCCCCCCAGCCCCGGTGAGGAACCGATCACGTGGGCAACAGTGATTCCTGTTCTTGTTTTCCTGTCAATCGAAAAGCTGTTTACCTACTACCACGTTCGGAACCTGGTGCGCTACTTTATTCCCGCAAACTGAAACATCGCGTGCGCCGGCAGAATATTGCGCCGCGTGCCCCATGCTAGGATGCTCTTGCAGGACAGGCTTTCTAGCTTGTCCGAAAACCATTGCTCAATAAGGACAGGATGGAAAGCCTGTCCAACGGACGCTTCGGATGCCTTTCGACTTGCTCGGAAAATCGGCGGACGAATTGCGGGCGCTGCTCGCGCAGATGGGCGAGCCTGCCTACCGCGGCGCGCAGCTCTATCACGCGCTGTACGCCGAGCGGCGCTTCGCCTTTTCACAAATTACCAACCTGCCCGCGGCGCTGCGCGAACGTCTGGCGAGCGAAACGCGCATCGCGCTGCCGACAATTGTGAAGCGCTACCAGTCCAACGACGGCACAGTGCGGTATTTGCTGACCCTGCATGGCGAAGGGGCGCAGCAAGCGGCGCCCCTACAAGCTGCGGAAAGGCCCACGGCTAGCTCGGCGCAGCCGGCGACGATTGAAACTGTTTTCATGCCGGAAGAAAACCGGCAGACGATTTGCATTTCGACGCAGGCGGGCTGCGCGGTGGATTGTCATTTCTGTTTGACGGCTACCCTGGGACTGATTCGTAACCTCACGGCGGGAGAAGTCATTGGGCAAGTGCTCGTCGCGCTGGAGGAGAACCGCGCAACTTTGAAGCCGCAAACCAATGTGGTGCTGATGGGCCAGGGGGAGCCGCTGCTGAATTACGAAGCGGTGCTTGGCGCGCTGCGCATCCTGCTCGACGCAAACGGCGTAGCACTCTCGCCGAAGCACGTGACGCTTTCCACCAGCGGCATTGTCCCAGGAATCGAAAAACTCGCGCAAGAAAAAGTCCGGCCCAAGCTGGCCGTGTCGTTGAACGCGTCATCGGACGAGCAGCGCGATCAGATCATGCCCATCAACAAGAAATATCCGCTGGAAACGCTTCTCGGCGCCTGCCGCCGGTATCCGCTGCGTCCATGGGAAAAGTTGACCTTCGAGTACGTGCTGCTCGGCGGATTCAACGATTCCCCCGAGGACGCGCGCCGCGTGGTACGTCTGCTCGCCAATCTCCGCTGCAAAGTGAACTTGATCCCATGGAACCCCGGCGAGCTGCCGTATGCGCCTCCCGACGCCGCGCGCACGGAAGAATTTCGCCGCATCCTCGCTGAAAAGGGATTGCCCGTTTTCGTCCGCTATTCCCGCGGGCAGGACATCATGGCGGCTTGCGGGCAACTTGCGCTGGTGGAATCGGCCGACGCAAACCTCACACAGATCACACCGCAGCGGCGGCTTCACGCGCCGCCTTGATTTTTGCGGCGGGGGGAAACCCCCCCCCCCAACCAAATTCGCTCCCCCCCCCCCAACCGCCCCCCCTGCCCGACTCCCTGC
>ORMF012494084.1_pt1 | contig 95371 bp, 94 predicted proteins | sample 1779871 | NCBI WGS metagenome assembly ORMF01 (sample SAMEA104232316, study PRJEB22302) | groundwater metagenome | biome: forest; feature: aquifer; material: groundwater | place: USA | collected 2011-08-07 | depth 5.4 m | reverse complement strand
GCGCACCCGGCGGCTCGCCGGGCGCCGGCGCGATCCGGCCGCCGCCGCGACGAGCGGCATCACGGCGCCCTCGTGCCCGCGCAGGTGCTCCAGTTCGAGCACCTGGTGGCCGTAAGACCGGCATCGCGTGCGGATGTAGGCGACGGTCCGTCCGTGCCGCGCGGCAACGAAGGCGTCGCCGTCCGCCTCGCCGAGCGACTGCGCCGCGTCGCGCCACGTCCGCCGTGTGCGGACGACCGCGCCCGTCGTGCCGGCCGTGGCTGCGCGATACAGCGCCAGCAGCCGCGGCACGTCCGCATCGCCTGCCGGGCGGACGTCGTACAGCGACGCGCTCGCCGCGGCCGCTGCCTCCGCGGCGTTGGCTGTGACCTGCGGCTCGCGCACAACGCGATACCCCTGCCGCTCGTACAGCGGCGCGATGCCGGTGAACAGGAACGAGACCGCCATCCCCTCGCGCCGCATCTGCTCGATGGCGTCGCGCAGCAGCATCGATGCGACGCCCTCGCCGCGCACGTCCGGCTGCGTCGCTACCGAGCCGATGCCCCCGGCGGGCACCGGCACGCCGCGCACGAGCATGCGGCGCGCGAAGATGCGCACGTAGCCGCACACGCGGTCATCGATGACCGCGACGCGGCCGTGCCGCAGCCGGAACGTCGAATCGGCCTCGGTCTGCTTGACGAACAGGGCGCGCGACGCCTCCGGGAAGGCCAGTTCGAGCAGGTCGTAGATTGCCGGCAGGTCGGCGGTGCGGGCGGCGCGTATGGCGAGACTCACGGCGCCGATGGTATCACGGTGGCCCGGGCCATGTGTCCCTTGACCTGCTCGGGCGCAGTACATATGATCGCAGGGTCAATTCACGGTAATTCGACCTGGCGGGTCATACCTGCTGGCGGTAACAGCCAGTCGCCGGGCCGTTGGGGTCGCCTCCTGAGGTGATCTCGCGGTGCGGCTTTTTTGTCGCCAGACAGGGAACGGATGATCGACCTCCGGCAGGCCTCGGCTACCCCAATCGGCGGCACCATCGAGCGCGCGCTCAGCGGCGAGCGCCTGACGCCGGATGACGGCTACCGCCTGATCGCCAGCGACGGCGCCGATCTGGCCGCGCTGATGAGCGCCGCGTCGCAACTGCGCGATCGCGGCCACGGCCGCACCGTCACCTACTCCCGCAAGGTGTTCATCCCGCTGACGAACCTCTGCCGGCAGAAGTGCGGCTACTGCACGTTCGCCCGCGGCCCACGCGATCCCATCGCCCACACCATGACGCCGGACGAGGTGCTGGCCGTCGCGCGCGCGGGGCAGCGGCAGGGCTGCAAGGAAGCGCTGTTCTCGCTCGGCGAGCGGCCGGAAGAAATCTACGACTCCGTGCGCGCCGACCTTGCGCGCTTCGGCCACAAGACCATGTCGTCGTACTTGCGCGAGATGTGCGAGCGCGTGCTGAACGAGACCGGCCTGCAGCCGCATGTCAACCAGGGCCTCATGGAGCGCGACGAGATCGTCTCGCTGCGCGAAGTGAGCGCGTCCATGGGCATGATGCTCGAAGTTGTGTCGGACCGGCTGCACGAGAAGGGTATGGCGCACTGGAACTGCCCCGGCAAGGTGCCTGAGGAGCGGCTGCGCACCATGCGCATCGCCGGCGAGGAGCGCGTCGCCTGGACGACCGGCATCCTCATCGGCATCGGCGAGACGCGGGAGGAACGGGTGGACTCGCTCTTCGCGATCAAGGAACTGCACGAACAGTACGGCCACATCCAGGAAGTGATCGTGCAGAACTTCCGCGTGAAAGAGGACATCGCGATGCGGCATCGCGATGAGCCGAGCGTGTTCGAGATGCTGCGGACGATCGCGACTGCGCGATTGCTCCTCGGCGCCGAGATGAACATCCAGGCGCCGCCGAACCTGACGCCGGACGCGCACGGCATGTACCTGCTGGCGGGCATCAACGACTGGGGCGGCATCTCGCCCGTGACGAAGGACCACATCAACCCGGAGCGGCCCTGGCCGAACCTGATCGAGTTGAAAGAGACATGCGCCGACGCCGGATTCGAGCTGCGCGAACGATTCGGCCTGTACCCGGAATATGTACGTGAGGACGAAGGACGCGGCGGATTCATACCCGATGCCATCCGGCCGGCGATCGCGCGGCTGGCGGATGGCGATGGCCTGGTGAGACGAGAGGAAGAGCGATGGTAGCGTCAAGGAACGGACAGACAGCTGACAATCGGGCGCCGTGGAACAGGGTCAGCCTGTCTGTCGAGCGCGACGTGGCGCGCGTGCTCGACAGGGCGCTCGATGGCGAGGACATCACCGTCGATGAGGCGGCTGCGCTGTTCGAGGTGCAGGGTCCGGCGCTAACAGCGCTGATCCTGACCGCCGATGAGCTGCGGCGGCGCACGTCAGGCGACATCGTGACCTATGTCATCAACCGCAACATCAACTTCACGAACGTCTGCATCAAGCACTGCGGCTTCTGCGCGTTCAGCCGCGACCATCGCGAGGAGCAGGCGTACTTCCTGCCGATGGAGGAGGTCGTCCGGCGCGCGCAGGAGGCGTGGGATCTCGGCGCGCGCGAGATCTGCGTGCAGGCTGGCTTGCCGCCGAAGATGGAAGGCGATTACTACATCGACCTGACGAAGGCGATCAAGCGCCAGTTGCCGGACATGCACATCCACGGCTTCTCGCCGGAGGAGGTGCTCTACGGTTCTGTGCGCGCGCGCTGTTCGATCGAGGAGTACCTGGCCGCGCTGAAGGCCGCGGGCGTCGACAGCCTGCCCGGAACGTCGGCCGAGATCCTCGACCAGGAGGTGCGCGACCGCATCTCGCCCGGCCGCATCACGCGCGACCAGTGGGTGGAAGTGATCACGACCGCGCATCGGCTCGGCTTCCGCACCACGTCGACCATCATGTACGGCCACGTCGAGACGTCGCGGCACAAGGCGGCGCACATTGGATTGCTGCGCGACATCCAGAAGGAGACCGGCGGCTTCACGGAGTTCGTGCCGCTGAGCTTTATCGCGTCGGAAGCGCCCATGTACAGCAAGAAGCTGGTCGAAGGGCTGCGCGGCGGTGCCACGGGCGCCGAGGTGATGAAGATGTACGCCGTCTCGCGTCTCATGCTCAACAACTGGATCCCGAACCTGCAGGCGTCGTGGGTGAAGGAGGGGCCGAAGCTCGCGCAGATGGCGCTCGACGCCGGCTGCAACGACTTCATGGGCACGCTGATCAACGAGAGCATCTCGACCGCGGCCGGCGCGATCTACGGCCAGCGCATGGCGCCGCGCGAGATGCGCGCCATCATCCGCGAGATGGGCCGCATCCCTGCCGAGCGCAACACACTCTACGGCATCGTGCGCGAGTTCGGGCCGGACGAGGACGACCACTACGACCCGCTGGACCTGGCCGACGGATCGGACGAGCGCTTCGGCTCATACGTCGCCCTGACGCAGTCGCCCGACTTCAAGTTCGCCGACAAGTACCGGCGCGCCGAGCCCGCGGGCACGTAATAGCAGTTCGCGCCGGTCAGGCGGCCGGGTACCGCGTGACGTCGCCGCGTTGGAGTTCGCCTCTGGCGAGCCTTAACCTCCCCATGAGCGGGCCGCGGTCCCGTCGTGCGGTCAAGGTGATGCGCGGGCGCACCGCCGCGAAACACTGAAAAGTGCCGACCAATCTCGCGCTCCGAGCCTCAGCTGGATGACCGCGCTTCCAGCGCATCGAGCAGCCGGCGCGATGCTTCGCTAATGTCGTCGACGGCGGCGTCGAACGCCTCGGCGTTGCGGCGCGACGGCTGGCGGTAGCCGCTGACCTTGCGCACGAACTGCAACGCCGCGGCGCGGATCTCCTCCTCGGTGGCGGGTTCGTCTTCGCGGCGCAGCGTCTTGATGCTCCGGCACATGGCCTAACCTCCGATCTCCGGGCGCGGGGCCTCGATGCACTCCACCCCGTCGTCTCCGACGATCGCCGCGTGCGCCGTCCCGGCATCGATGTCCAGGCGGTCGCCGGCGCGCAGTTCGATGTCGCCTCCACCAAGATGGAACACGATCGAGCCGCGCAGGCAGTAGAGGACCTTGTGGTACGCGTGCTGGTGTGCGGCGTACCTGTCGCCGGGCGCATTCGACCAGCGGACCGGGCGCAGTCCCTCGGCCGTGAATGCGTCCATGATGACAGCCTCGCCGTCGCCGGCGCCTCTCGTGACATGTGCGCCCATGTGATCCCAATCTGCTTCTGGCGGCCCGCGAAGGCGGCCAGGCGAGGTGCCTGTGCTATATTGAAGTTAAAGCTGACTAAAGGATAGATTCGTGCAGGCGACCCGGCAAGATATTCTCGATTACCTGCGCCGCCACACTCAGGCGACGGTCAGGCAGCTCGGCGAGCACCTGAAGCTCACCTCCACCGGCATCCGTCAGCACCTCACCGTCCTCGAGCGCGACGGGCTCGTGGAAGCGCGCGAGGAGCGGGGCCACGTCGGCCGGCCGGCCTTGGTATACCGGCTGACGCCAAACGGCGACGGCCTCTACCCCAAGAAGTACGAGGCGCTGGCCAACGCGCTGATCGAGGAAGCGCGCCTCCTCCTCGGCGCCGAACCGCTACAGCACCTGATGAAGAACGTCGCCGCACGCTTTGCCGAGCCGTATATGCCGCGTCTTGACGGCAAGGCGCTTCCCGAGCGCATGGCCGAAGCCGGCAAGATCCTGCAGGAGCGCGGCTGCCTCACCGACGTGGACCACGACGGGGACGACTACCTGCTCAGCCAGCACACGTGTCCGTTCCCGAACGTCGCCGCGCGCAACAGCGCCGTCTGCGCGCTCGACGTGGAGTTCGTGCGCCGCCTCGTCGGCAAGGACGCGCGCCTGACGACGAGCCTGCTGCGCGGCGACGACGCGTGCACGTACCGAGTGCGCGCCGTGAACGGACACCGCCGCTAGACGCTCTTCGATCCCTCCTGTCTCGTCCAGAACATAACGGTACAAGGCCGCGGAAATCGCGCAGCGCGCAGGCGTGCGTCACCCGGAGTGCGCGCGTATAATGGCGCCGTCCGCGGGACGGCAACCGCGGCAAGATCACGCATTTTCATCTCCCACCAGCCGCACCACACATCGCGCTCCATCAGGCGCGTGGGGTGCGCGTGCGCGGGGCAATGTGAGCGCGGCTGCCAGCCGTCCGGTTCGTTGAGGGCGAGTCCGCATCGCGCGCGATCCGCGCGCGTAGTCCAGGGAGGGACATGACCGTTCGGACATGGGTCGGGAGATTCTGCGTGGCGGACGGCCGCGTCGAAGAAGAGGGGCCGTGGCTTGGCTCGCTCATCCGGCAGCGGCCCGACGAAGAAGCCGACGAACTCTACGTCCTGATAGAACCCGCGTCCCCGGCGAGCGAGGAGTTCACGTCGCAGCTCGTCGATGTGATCGCGCAGCTCTACAGCCGTGACCCGCTGTCGCTGACGGGCGCGCTCACCCGCTCGCTGCGCGCGGCGCACGAGCACCTGCTCGACTGGAACCGCCGCAGCCTGAAAGAGCACCAGGTTGGCGCTGGCGCCAGCTGCCTCGCGCTGCGGGGGAGCGATGCCTACCTCGCGCAGGCTGGACCGAGCGCGGCGTACCTCCGCACCGCCAGCGGCGAGTTCCGCCGCATCACGTCCGGGACGTCCGAGTTTGAGCACTCCCTCGGCGTGGCCGAGGAGTTCGAGCCACGGCTCACGCGCATCAAGCTCAACGCCGGCGACCTCGTGCTCGTCGCCTCGACCCAGATCGCCGATGTCGTGCCGGATCAGCACATCGAGCGCATCATGGCGCGCGGCTCGGACGAGGCGCTGCCGGAGCTGTACCTGTTGTGCCGCGACCGGGCGAACATGGCGTTGGTGCTCCTCTCGTGCTTCGAGCCGGACCCCGAGCAGCTGCCGGAGTTCATGACGCGCGACGGCGACCTCCTCACGGACACCGCGGCGCCGGGGGAAGACGAGCCGGCTGCGGCACAGGGGCTGCTGGTCGGCGCGCCCGCCGGAACCGGCCCGGAGGCCGCCGAAGCGTCGCTCGCTACGGGCGCGCTCGACGGCTTCGTGCTGCCGCCGCGGCCCATTCAGGAGCAGGTGCGCGAGATCACGGAGTCGACCGCGCCGCCGCCATCGACGAACGTCCGCCTGCGCGGCGACAGCGCGGCACCGCGCTACCGGCGTACGACCGGCGCATTCGCCGTGCCGCAGTTCCAGGTGCCCAGGCTGGCGGTCTTCGCCGTCATCGCTCTCGCGATCCTGGGCGCGCTTGCCTACTGGCAGTTGCCGGGCTCGGTGCGCGAGAGCCGCGAGGACAAGTTCACGGCGCTCGTCGCCGAAGCGCGGCAGTCGAACGCCCGGGCGCAGGCGACCGATGACGCCGCCATCAAGCGTCAATTGCTCGCCGACGCCAGCTCAAAGTTGGTAGACGCAGGGAAGATCCACAAGGACGACGCCGGCGTCGCATCGCTCCAGGCTGACGTGGCATCGGCGATGGCGTTGCTCGACGCGGTCGTCGAGATCAAGGACTTCACGCCGGTGGCCGACCTGCAGCAGTCGGTAACGGGCGCGCTGTCGGTGACGCGCAGCGTCATCGGCGGCGGCAACGCGTACTTCCTCGATGCCAAGGGCAAGCGTGTGCTGCGCGTGCCGCTTGATGGCAGCGCCGCGCCCGAAACCGTCCTCCACGAGGGCGAGCCGGCGGGCTTCGTCACGGCGTCACGCCCCCTGCAGATGACCTGGTCGGAGAGTACGGACAGCCTCACGATCATCGATGATAAGCGCCAGGCGTTCGCGTACTTCGCGGATCGCGGCTCGCTGCCGCTGACCGTGCGCGCGTCCGACAGCATCGGCTCGTTCGACGCGATTACTGGTTCCGGCGGCAACCTGTACGTGCTGGACGTGAAATCGAACCAGGTGTGGCGCTACCTGCCGGGACAGAGCGGTTACGACAGCGAGCGTACCGCGCTGCTCGACGGTGCGGACCTGCGCGATGCCACGGAGCTGGCGGTGGGGCAGGACGTGTATCTGCTGGACACTAAATCGGGCATCCGTCGCTTCGTCGGCAAGACCGAGGCTGCGTTCCCGCTGGCGGGCATCGATACAGGGCTCGTGTCGCCGGCCTCGCTGACGGTGCTGCCCGGCTCGAACCGGCTGGTCGTGGCGGACCGCGGCAACAAGCGCATCATCGTCGCATCGGCCGAGGGCACGTTCCTGCGGCAGATCGTCAGCCCGTCGTTCACCGACCTGCGCGCCGTGGCGGTCGATGAGGGTAACGGCGTCCTCTACGTCCTCAACGGCGACACCCTGCTGAGGGCCGCGTTCCCGCCGTGATGGAGTCGGTGATGAGTGCCTGAGATCTCGCGGTTCTACGGGATTGTTATTCGAATGTTCCATCGCGAACATGGCCAGCCGCATTTCCACGTTCAGTACGGCGGTCAGCATGCCGTGTTATCGCTTCAACCGATCGAGATCATGCGTGGAGGTTTGCCGCCACGCGCTCTCCGTCTCGTTGTAGAATGGGCTGACATGCATCGGGCGGAGCTGCTCGATGATTGGCAGTTGGCCACGGAGAAGCGGGCGCTCAAGCCGATTGCGCCGCTGGAGTGACGAGCGTGACTACGCACCGGGCAACAGGTCTCGAACGCGTCGTGTCAGCGAAGGTGCTTCCGCCGTACACGATTGAAATCGCGTTTGACGACGGAGTGGTGCGACGCATCGACCTTGAGCCGGAACTGGACGGGGAAATGTTCGGGCCGCTCCGAGACCCCGCCTACTTCGCCCAGGTGAGAGTAGACGAGGACGCGGGAACGGTCGTGTGGCCCAATGGCGCGGATTTGGCGCCGGAGTTCCTCTACGAGGCGGGCGTCCAACTCGCCCCGTGAACCTCTACCACCGCTGGTACTGCAACTCGCGCGTGTGGGCGAAACGGCTACAGGGCGAGTACCTACCCGGGGTGCTCCGGGGCGTCGAGCTGGGAAGCGACGTGCTGGAGATCGGCCCGGGGCCTGGTGTGGCCACCGATTGGCTGCGTTTGCGCGTCGCGCGGCTCACCTCGATCGAGATCGATCACAAACTCGCGGAATCGCTGGAGAAACGCATGGCCGGCACGAACGTCACGGTCGTCGAGGGCGACGCGGCGTCGATGCCGCTGCCGGATGCCACGTTCGATACCGTCCTCAGCTTCACCATGCTGCATCACGTGCCGGCGCACCTGCAGGACAAGCTGCTCGCCGAGGCGTGTCGCGTGCTCCGGCCCGGCGGCACCTTCGCCGGCATGGACAGCACGCCGAACCTGGTGTGGAACATCTACCACCTGTTTGACGACCGCAACCCGGTCGCCCCGGAGACGTTCGCCGCGCGCCTGGAAGCCGCGGGCTTCAGCGAAGTCCAGGTGAACACCGCTGCCAACGGCTTTGCGTGGAACGCCGTGAAACAGCGCTGAACGGCCTCCGCTGCTTACACCCGGGTGATCGCCCCCTCGCTGGCGCTCGACACGAGCGCGGCGTACTTGGCCATCACGCCGGTCTTGTAGCGGGGCTCCGGGGCGCTCCAGTCGCGCAGGCGGGCCGCGATCTCGTCGTCGCTGATCTCGACATCGAGACGGCGGTTCGGGATGTCGAAGCTGATCGTGTCGCCTTCCCGCACGGCGGCGATCGGGCCGCCCACGAACGCTTCCGGTGCGACGTGGCCGGCCATCAGCCCACGGGTGGCGCCGCTGAAGCGGCCGTCGGTGAGCAGCGCGACGGTCTCGCCCATCCCCTCGCCGACGATCGCCGACGTGACGCCGAGCATCTCGCGCATGCCGGGGCCGCCCTTCGGGCCTTCGTATCGGATGACCACCACGTCGCCGGGCTTGATGCGCTTCTCCGTCACCGCCGCCATCGCATCTTCCTCGCGGTCGAAGACGCGCGCGGGGCCGCGATGCGTCAGTCGCTCGTGGCCCGCGACCTTCACGACGCAGCCCTCGGGCGCGAGATTGCCGTGCAGGATGACGAGGCCGCCGGTCGCCTTCAGTGGATCCTTGAGCGTGTGCACGACGTTTTGGCCGGGCGTCTCGACGGCGAGCTTCGCCTCGTCGCCGAGGGTGTGGCCGCCGGGCGTTTGCTGCTTCGCGTCCAGATAGCCGCCCTCGACGAGGCGCTGGGCCACGAGTTGAACGCCGCCGGCCTTGTCCAGGTCGGCCGCCAGGTAGCGGCCGCCGGGCTTGAGGTCGGCGAGCAGCGGCGTGCGCGCGCTGACCACGTCGAAGTCATCGATGGTCAGCGGCACGTTCGCCTCGCGAGCGAGCGCCAGCAGGTGCAGCACGGCGTTCGTCGAGCCACCGGTCGCGGCGACGCCGGCGATGGCGTTCTCGAACGCCTGGCGCGTCAGGATGTCCAGCGGGCGCTGGTTGCGCCGCAGCACGTCCATCACCGTCTCGCCGGCGCGGACGCCGACGTCGTCCTTGCGCGGGTCCACGGCCGGGACGCTGGCGCTGCCCATCGGCGACAGGCCGATGAATTCCATCGCCAGCGCCATGGTGTTGGCGGTGAACTGGCCGCCGCAGGCGCCGGGCCCCGGACAGGCGGCGTGTTCGAGCCGGTCAAGGTCCTCGTCGGACAGGAGCCCGGCGGAGTTCTGGCCGACGCCTTCGAACACGTCCTGGATGTTGACGTCGCGGCCGTCGAAGGTGCCGGGCAGGATCGTGCCGCCGTAGACGATGATGCCCGGGATGTTGAGACGGGCGAGCGCCATGGCCGCGGCCGGGATCGTCTTGTCACAGCCGACGAGGCAGACAAGCGCATCGAACATGTAGCCGCGAGTCGTCAACTCGATGGAGTCGGCGATCACCTCCCGCGAGATCAACGACGTCTTCATGCCCTCAGTGCCCATGGTGATGCCGTCGCTGATGGCGATGGTGTTGAACTCCATAGGTGTGCCGCCGGCCTTGCGCACGCCCTCGGCCACCTTTGCGGCCAGCAGACGCAGGTTGAAGTTGCACGGCATGGTGCCGATCCACGTGTTCGCAATGCCGATGATCGGCTTCGCGATGTCCTCTTTCGTGAACCCGATGCTGTAGTAGTACGACCGCGCCGGTGCGCGCGTCGGTCCATCGGTGATGGTGCGGGAGTTGTGCTTGGGATCGAACGTCATGACAGTGCCTCCGTGTGGGGAAGCGTAGCGACTCGGAGCGCGACACAACAGACACGGGAGAACGGATGCCTGAGCCCGAGGCGCGGCGCTCCTCTGCGATCTGCTGCCTGTTCTCTGTTGTCCGTTCTCGCCCCCGCGTGCCTTGACTCTCGGAGGGGCATGCCCGACTGTAGGGGACGGCTCCGGGCGAGCCGCATCGGGGTGAGCGTGACGGAGAAGCGCCAGCGGATCAGCGTCGATGCCGCCAAGGTGAGCGCGGTGCGGACCGTCGTGCGCGGCGCTGCATGGACGTTCGTGTACGCGCCGGGCGCCGGGTCGAACATCGACGACCCGTTCGGCGTCTACGCGGCCGGCGCGCTGGCGCGGCACGGTGTCTCGACACTGCGCTTCCAGTTTCCGTACATGGAGGTGGGCCGCCGCGCCCCCGATCGCACGCCAATTCTCGAAGCGACGTGGCGCGCCGCGCTCGACGCTGCCCGCGATGGCAAGACGCGGCTCGTAGCCGGCGGCCGGTCGATGGGCGGGCGCATCGCGTCGCAGGGGGCCGCGCAGGGCGCCGCGGTCGATGCGCTGGCCGTCTTCGCGTACCCGCTGCATCCGCCGGGCAAGCCGGAGCAGGTGCGCGATGCGCATCTGCCGCTGCTGAAGATGCCCGTTCTGTTCTGCTCTGGCACCAACGACGCCTTCGCCTCGCCCGACGAGTTGCGCGCGGCGGCGAAGAAGCCGCGCCGGGCGCACCTTCATCTGCTCGATGGCGCTGATCACGGCTTCGCCGTGCGCCGGTCGTCCGGCCGCACGCGCGAGGACGTCTGGGCCGAGGCGGTGGCAGCGATGGTCGACTGGCTGACGAGCATCGCCTAGCGGCCGAGACCTCGCGCCCGCACAATGGCGAATGCCGGCGGACCGCTCGCCGGAAGTCAGCGAGGTGCCGCCACGTCCGTGATCGAAGACGCCGGAGCTCCGGAAGCGAAGCCCGCCGCGGCGGGCGTCTCGCGCAACGTGTGGATCCTCGGCGTCGTCAGCCTCTTCGCCGACATCAGCAGCGAGATGGTGTACCCGCTCGTTCCGCTCTTCCTGACGAGCGCGCTCGGCGCGCCGGTGATCGCCGTCGGCGTCATCGAAGGCATCGCCGAGAGCACGGCTAGCCTGCTGAAATTCGTGTTCGGGTGGTTCTCAGACCGCATACGCAGGCGCGTGCCGTTCACGGTCGCCGGCTACGCGCTGGCGGCCGTCGCGAAGCCGGCGCTGGCCGCAGCGTACGTGTGGCCTGTGGTGCTGGGCGTGCGGTTCATGGACCGCACGGGCAAGGGCGTGCGCACGGCGCCGCGGGACGCGCTCATCGCGGACTCGACCGACAAGGCATCGCGCGGCCGCGCGTTCGGGTTGCACCGCGCGATGGATTCGTCGGGCGCGATCGCGGGCCCGCTTGTGGCGCTGGGGCTGCTGGCGTGGTTCGGGCAGCATAACTACCGGCCGATCTTCCTCATCGCCGGTATACCCGGCGCGATCTCGGTGCTGATGCTGCTCGCCGTCCGCGAGATCCGGCACGTTCCGCACGAAGGCAAGCTGCCCCCGCTGCTCTCCCTCCGCGGCTACGATCGCCGGTTTCTGGTCTTCCTCGGCGTGACGCTGCTTTTCGCCTTCGGCAACTCGAGCGACGCGTTCCTCGTGCTGCGCGCGCAGGACCTGGGGCTGGGCGCGACGGCGATCGTGCTTGCGTACGTGCTGTACAACGTCGCGTACGCGGGGCTCTCGCTGCCCGCCGGCATCCACTCCGACAAGATCGGGCGCAAGCCGGTGCTGGTGGCCGGGTTCCTGATCTTCGCCGGCGTGTATGCGGGGTTCGCGCTGGCGTCGGGCGCGTGGGCCGTCTGGCCGCTGTTCATCGTCTACGGCGCGTACATCGCCTTCACCGAGGGTGTCGGCAAGGCGTACGTGTCGGACCTGGTGCCGTCGGAGCGGCGCGGCACGGCGATGGGGCTCTACAACGCGAGCATGGGTGTGATGCTGCTGCTGTCGAGCGTGATCGGCGGCGGCCTGTGGGACCTGTTCGGCCCGCCCGCGACGTTCGCGTTCGGCGCATCGACCGCGGCCGCCGCGGCGCTGCTGCTGCTCGTCGTGCCCGATGGCGGCCGCGCGGCCCGTGAGTTGGAGCCTGTGCGTTAGGTCCGCTTGCCCTTGATCTTGCCGATCAGGCCGCGGTCGTCCTGCGGCTTGACGCCGTTGCCCATCGATGCGGCGAGCTGCTTGAGCAAGTCCTTCTGCTCCTTGGATAGCGTCTTCGGCGTGACGACGTTCACCCGTACGACCATATCGCCGCGGCCGCCGCCGCGCAGGTGCGGCACGCCCTTGCCCCTCACCACGAACATCTCGCCCGTCTGCGTGCCGGCCGGGACCTTCAACTCGTGCGGCTCGCCATCGATCGTTGGCACGGGCACGTCGTCGCCGAGGGCGACCTGGGCGAAGTTGAGGTCCAGTTCGAGCAGAAGGTGGTCGTCTTCGCGCTGGAAGAACTCGTGCGGCTTGACGTTGATCTGCAGGTAGAGGTTGCCGCGCGGGCCGCCGTGCGTGCCGATCTCGCCCTCGCCGGTCAGGCGCATTTGCGACCCGTTGTCGACGCCGCCGGGGAGCTTCACTGCGAGCTTCCGCTTGCGTTTCTCACGGCCCGCTCCGCGGCAGTGCTTGCACGGGTTGCTCACGACGCGCCCCTCGCCGCGGCAGCGGTCGCACATGGCGACGTTGACGAACTGGCCGAAGATGCTTTGCTGGACGCGCCGCACCTCGCCGCTGCCGTTGCACTGTGTGCAGCGCTCGGGCTCGCTGCCGGGCTCGGCGCGCAGGCCGTTGCAGACGGAGCAGACCTCGGCCGTCTGCAACTCGATCTCCTTGTCGGCGCCGAAGACGGCCTCCTCGAAGCTGATCGTGATGCTCCGGCGGATATCGGCGCCGCGGGCCGGCCCGCGCTGCGTGCGCGACTGCGCGCCGCCGAAGAAGGCGTCGAAGATGTCGCCGAGTCCGCCGAATCCGAAGCCATCGAAACCGCGGGCGAACCCCTCGCCGTTGCCCTGAGCGGCTGCATGGCCGAAGCGGTCGTACATCGCCCGCCGCTCGGGGTCGGAGAGCACTTCGTGCGCTTCGTTGATCTCCTTGAAGCGCGCCTCGGCCTCGGGCGCGCTGTTGCGGTCCGGGTGGAACTGCATCGCCAGGCGGCGGAAGGCCTTTTTCAGCTCATCCGCGCTCGCCGTGCGGGCCACGCCCAGTACGTCGTAGTAGTCTTGCTTGCGGTCAGTCGTCATCTATCGCCGGTCATGCCTGGTGGTCGAGCAGCTTCATTCAGCGGCTCCATTGTATCGGCCTGCAACATTAGCGGGGATCGGGGTCATCCCGCGGCCGCGCCGCGAGCGGGCCCGCATACAGGGTAACAAACGGGAGCCCGCGACTGGCTTGGGCTCCCGTTCGAGGCTGGCTTGATTGCGGCTACTTGATGCTCCACGTCACGGTGACGCTAATCGTCACGTCGAGCGTCCCCGGCTCGATCGGCGTCGCCGGAGCGGTGTCGGCGGCGTTGCGAGACTCGGCGCCGCCGTAGTAGAGCGGCACCGGCACGCCACCGCCAGTCTCGGTGATGTAGACCGGGTCGCCAACGCTGACGCCGGTCGTGGCGGCCAGGGTCTCGGCCCGCGCCTTGGCGTCCGCGACCGCGGCCTCGCGGGCCTGCTTCTTGAGCTCGTCGGGCTTATCGATCGTGAAGGCGATGTTCTGGACCTGCGCGTCGTTGCCGCCGGCCGTGGCGGCGTCGTCCACCACCTTACTGGTCTTGTTGATGTCGCGCACCTTCGCCGAGACGACGTTGGTCACACGGAAGCCGCGCAGGGTCTGCTTGTTGTTGCTGTAGTCGTACTCCGGCTGGATGCTGAACTGCTCGGTCTGGATGTCGTCCTTCGCGACGCCGTTGTCCCGCATGGACTTGATCATCGCGTCCAGCGAGGCTGCTGCGCCGGAACGGGCGGCCTCGACCGACACCGCCTCCTTCGAGACGCCGAGCGTGATGAGGGCGATGTCGGGCTTGCCCGTGGCCTTGCCCTCGCCCGAAACGGTGATGCCCGTGGGCTGGTTCCCGCCGGAATCGTCGACCCGCGTGATGGTGTCGCCGCAGGCCGTGGCTGCCACCGCCAGGAACATCACAGCGGTGCCGCCGATCACCAGTGCCAACGTGTTGCGCTTCATTGCTGCACCTCTCTCCTTCTCAACCTCCACGCGATGAACGTGCCGCCCGCCGCTAACGCGACGGCCGCGGCAATCAACTCGGCGATGCGGAAGGCGGTGTTACCGCCGTCTGATTCGGCGCCGGCATTCCGGTTCGATGTTTCGCTGTAGGCCGGCGTCGGCTGGACCGGCGCGGCCTTCGAGGCGCCCGCGGGGTCGCTGCCGGCATCCGTCGTTGGGGGGACGGCTGCACCGGGTGCGTCCGGCGCAAGTTCGCCTGTCAAACCCGCGTCCGGCGCTGATGCGCCATCGGTCTGCGTGGCGTATCCGCTGCGGGCGTCGGCCGGCGCCGCTTCGCCGGACGCGCTCTCCCTCGCGCCGGCCGCCATCGGCTGCGGCGCTCTTGATGCCGCCATGTCGCCGCTGGTTCCCACGGATCCGCGGAGCACGTCCGCCCCGGCGATTGCCGCAAATGCAACGATGGCAGCCGCGCTGAGCGCCGGCATCATGCGCACCAGCCGCGGCGTCGTCGCCCGGCTGGGCGCCGCGTGCACGTCGGCCGCGCGCAGACGAAACGAGCGCGGCGGCTCGGCGTCGGGCATCGATCGCAGCGCCGTGCGCGCGTCCCGCAGACCGGCGAATTGCGCGCGGCACGCCTCGCAACCGGCGAGGTGCGCGTCGAACCCGGCGGCGGCGTCGGCGTAGAGCCGGCCATCGAGATGCGCCGACGCCTGCTCGATGTCCAGCGCGTGCTTCGTCCGCCGCAGCCCTAACAGGTTGTTCACACGTTCACCGTCGCTACGCCATATGCTGACACAGTCCTATGAACCATGACGATACTCCGTACCCGATTGTTCCCGTCCGCCCAGCTCGCGGCGCAGCTTGTCTCGGCCGCGGGCGATGCGCGACTTCACGGTGCCGATCGATGTCCGCGTGGCCTCGGCGATCTCCTCGTACGCGAATCCCTGCAGGTCGCACATGATCACCGCCAGGCGCTGGTCTTCCGGCAGGCGAAGCAGCGCGGCCTGGACCACGCGTTCTTGCTCGCCGCGAAGCGCCAGCGTCTCCGGGCCGGCGGCCGGATCCGCGACATCCGGCGGGTCGTCAGTGCCGGGCGGCGGCCTGTCGAGCGAGAGGGCGGGACGGCGTGCGCGCCGCCGTAACTCGTCGGTGCAGGCGTTGGCGGCGATGCGCATGAGCCAGGCGCGAAAGCTGGCGCCCCGGAAGCCGGCCGCGTGGCGAAATGCGGAGAGAAATGCGTCCTGCGCCGCATCTTCGGCCGCCGCCTGGCTGCCGAGCATACGGAGGCAGAGGTTGTAGACGGCGCGCTGGTGCAGTTCGACGAGTTCGTTGAAGGCGTCGAGATCGCCCGCACGCGCGCGGCGGACGAAGCCCGCTTCGATGTCAGGGGACGCCTCCGGGGAAGGTTTCACCATCAACGCGCAGATTCTAACAGAGTGCCCGGAGAGGGCGGCGCAGGCTACGTGCTAGAATAGGCTGCTTATGTCCAACGATCCCGCCGGCCCGGACGACACGCCCGGGCACCCCTTACCCGCCGACCGCGCGGCCGACGAGCGAGCCTCCGGCGACTCCGCGTCCGCGGCATCCATGCCTCCGGCCGTTCCACCGGTTGAGGTGGCTGTTGAGTCTCCCGTGGCTGCTCCGCCGTACGTCTCGCTCCATCTCGGCGGCTATGGCGATCCGTTGCTGGACGACGAGTTCACCGACGTCCCGGCGTCGCTCGAGTTGGCCTACACCGACGCTGACCTGGGCCTGAGCCCGAACGCGTATGACCGCGCGTTCCCCTACGACGCGGTCCGGAGGCGGGCGCGCCGCTCGGCAGGACAGCGCTTCCGCCAGGTCGGCCGCGAGTTGGCGGAGACCGTCATCCTGGCGGTGCTCATCTTCTTCGCCGTCAAGGCCGTGATCCAGAACTTCCGCGTCGAAGGCGCCAGCATGGAGCCGTCGCTACAAAGCGAGCAGTACCTGCTCGTCAACAAGGCGCTCTACTTCCGCGTGAACATGGACCGCGTGCACGAGTTCCTGCCGTTCATTCCCGGCGACGATGGCCAGGAGCGGCACCTGTTCCGCCCGCCCCGGCGCGGGGACGTGGTGGTGTTCAGCTTCCCGCTCGACCCGAGCAGGGATTTCATCAAGCGCGTCATCGGCGTGCCGGGCGACACCGTGGAGGTGAAGGACGAGCGTGTCTTCATCAACGGTAGCCCGCTGAACGAGGACTACATCCTTGCCACGCCGAATTACACCTATGGTCCGAAGACCGTGCCGCCGGGCGAGTACTTCGTGCTGGGTGACAACCGCCGCAACAGCTACGACTCGCACGCCTGGGGCAATACATGCCCGGCGCAGCAGCAGTGCGACTTCGTGCCCGAGGAGAACATCATCGGCCAGGCGTGGGTGTCCTACTGGCCGTTCAGTACGCTGGGGTTCGTCAACAACAAGACGATCAAGCCCCGGGCGCCATAACCGCGCCGACGCACTGAACTGAGAAGGAGGGCGGCTGCAATGCCGCTCTCCTTGTGCGTCCACACGGACCTTCGCCCGGCGCGGCTACTTGGTGGCGGCGAAGGCCGCGTAGAGCGGCTGTTCGAGCTCGAGTTCACGCACGGCGCCGAGACCGGCGTCCGCCGCCATCTCCTCAATCTCGCCCCGGGTGAAGAAGCCAACCGCGTGGCCGCCTTTCGCGACGGCCTGCGGGATCTCATAGAACAGGTCGATCGCCGAAAGCACCGCGTTGTACGTGCCGGCGCAGTCCTCGATACGCTCGGGGCCGCGGATCTCGGTGATGAGCAGCGTGCCGCCGTCCTTGAGCGCGCGGCGGGCGTTGGCGAGCACGACGCGTGCGTCATCCATTTCGTGCAATGAGATCTGCGTGTAGATGAAGTCGAAGGCGTCCTCGCTCGTGAGGTCTTCGCCGCGCATCTCCTCGGCATGGACGTGCTCGCTCAGGCCTGCTGATTCGATACGTTCGCGGGCGAGCGCGATCGAGGTCGGATCGGGGTCGAGCCCTGTGACCGTGCAGTGGGGGAACGTCCGTGCCAGCGACACCAGCCCGGCGCCGGCGCCGCAGCCCAGCTCCAGGATCGTGCCGCCGGATGCGAGGCGCTGCGTCAACTCCGGCAACTCGGGGAGCAGCACGCTCGGCAGGAACAGCTCGTACGCGGCCTTGCTGAACGCGTGGATCGTCTCAACCATTTCCTGGCCGTAGTCGGCGAACGGGATGCCTTCGCCACTGCGGAAGCCTTCCTCCACCCGGTCCGCCAGCCGCGATTCCACGGCGTGGTTGGTCACGAGGCCCGCCGAGTACTGGAAGTCCTGGTCGTCCAGCAGCAGCGCTTCCATGAACGGCGCCATGATGAAGCGGCCGGTGTCGGGTTGATACTCGAGCAGTTCGCCCGCGACGGCCGTGCGCGCCCATGCGCGGAGGTAACGCGCGTCGAGCGTGCTGCGCGCGGTCAATTCTTCGAGCGTGAGCCCGTCGGGGGCTTCGGTGATGGACTTGAACAGGCCGAGCTTGAGGCCGTAATAGGCCATGCGCAGGCTGGCAGCGCCGGCGGCCCACTGGAACAGCTTCAGCGCCTGGTCGTCCTTGGTGACAAAGGTCTGCTGGTGGATCATCACGCTCCGCGCCTGCGTTTAATGATGGCTTGCCCGGTGCGGCGCCGGCACGCGGCCTAGCGACACGCCCGCACCGGGTATTAGAAACGATCGCGTGCGCCTGCGACAACGCCCCGGTCAAGATTGCGAACGGGACGACTTCGGCGCCTGGCGCCCGCGTCTGTCGCTGAACGCTGGACTGGGTTAGATTGCCGTGCTTCGGCGCCGCGGTCTCGTCGAAGATGAAAGGCGCCATGGACTCGATATCAACAGGATTGGTGCTCGCCTTCGCCTTCGGCGCGAACCTGCCCCTGGGCTGGTGGCGCCGTAGCCAGCGGCGGTTTTCGCCAGCGTGGTTCATTGGGATCCACGCAAGTATCCCCTTTCTCATCGCCATGCGCATCGCACTCGGCGTACCCTTTTGGGCCGTGCCGCTGGAAGTCGTGCTGGTGCTGGCGGGACAGGTGGCGGGATCGCGCCTCGGATCCTGAAGCGAGCGCCGCTCGGACCAGCCGAATTCCCCCGGGACGAGCGATCTGAAACGGTTCTGCTTTCGCGCCCGCCGCACTATCATGTCCACGAGGCCGCGCCGCCCCGCGGAGCGCTCGTGGAATGGAGGCCCTGATGCTCTACGCCCGGATCTCCCTCATGACTCCCAAGCCCGATACCGAGCAGCAGGTCGCACGCATCATGGACGATCTGGTGGCGTACTACGCCGCGCGGCGGGGGTATGTGAGCGGGTACAAGCTGCTGTCCACCGCCCAGGACCGCCAGATCGGCCGCGTCACCATCTGGCGGTCGGAGGAGGATGCCGATACGGCAGCGCAGTCGGCGCACGTGCTCGCTCGCCGCTCGGAATTGCTGCCTCTGGTCGAAGATGACTTCGATGCGTCGTACTACGCCGCCGATGGCTCGGAGTCGCTCGCGTCGCTGGTGCAGCGGCCATGACTCGTACGATTGCTGCCGAACATCAACTCGACATAAGATTAAATCGCCGCGGATCGACGGATTGAGCCTTGGGTGTCCGGTGCGCCCGCCTGCCTGAAGGGATCGTGGAGTCAAAACGCCGCAATCCTGCCGTGGCGGGGTTGCGAACGCTCCGAGGCTTCCCGACAATGGATCTGCCGTTCATCGCGGCAGTGGGGGAGATAGGCTGGCTCGCGTAGGGCAGAACGACGTGCCTCTGTGAACATCCGCCCGCGGGCGTGACTTGGGGAAGGCCATAGTGGAAGACGCATCAGAGGCGCAGGCGCCGTCGGCGCCCTGGCTCAAGCGCAACCTTAACTGGGTGGTGCTGACGGTGGCGTTCGCCCTGTTCGTGCTGCCGCATATTTCGCCCTTTGAGTCGCTCAACCACCAGTTGTCCTTCATCCAGCGGTTCAGCCAATGGAGCATCGGCAAGCTGGAGCGCCTGTTCCGTGACTACGGCTATTACGTCGTCTTCCTGGGCGTGCTCCTGGAGAACAGCATGTTCCTGGGACTGCTCGTGCCTGGCGCCGTGGTCATGATCCTGGCCGGGCTCGCGGCCGAGAACGGCGCCATCAACATCTGGTGGGTCCTCCTGCTGGGCTTCGGCGCGACCGTGCTTGGAGACACGATCAGCTACGTCGTGGGGCGGCTGGGGTGGGCGCGCGTGCTGCAGCGCGGATCGCTTGGTCCGCTGATGGAGAAGGCCCGTGTCTCGATGGAATCGAACCACCGCTGGATCATCCTGGCCTACCATTGGGCCGGCTACACGCGTGTCGTCGGTCCCGCCGCGGCCGGCCTCTTTCGCATCCCGTATCGACGGTGGGCGCCGCTGGATTACGTGGGCGGCGGTCTGTGGGTCATCGGCTACACCACATTCGGATTGCTGCTGGGCGCGGGCGGCCTGGAGTTCGGTGACACGAAGAGCATGGTACGGGTACTGGAGCTGTTCTTCGCGGCGCTGTTCGTTGCTGCAGTGATGGTGGCGATGTACCGCGCGTCGCGCGGCGGCACGCAAGATCCACAGTTGGCCACGGTGAAGGTTCCGGTCGACGAGTAGCGGTCAGGCGCCAAGCCATCTAGCATGGCCGCCGGCCGCGCTGCGTTTAATCCCGTTCGGGGCGCGGTTCGCGCCTGGCGATGAAGGCAGCGGCCTCTGACCGGCGGCGCAGGTTGAGCTTGCTCAGGATGTTGCTGACGTAATTCTTCACTGTCTTGTCGCTGAGGAAGACTTCGTCCGCGATCTCCTTGTTCGTCTTTCCCTCAGCGATGAGCAGCAGGATCTTGTGCTCCTGTTCGGTGAGCGCCGAGAGTGGATCATCCTCGGCCCGCTGGCCGGACATGCGCACGCGCTCCAGCACCTTCTGCGTCACGGCGGGGTCGAGCAACGACTCGCCGCGCATGACCGCGGAGATGGCCTCGGCCAGCGCGGTGCCGCGCGTCTGCTTGAGCAGGTAACCCGCGGCGCCGGCGAGGATCGATGCGAACACGGCGTCCTCATCGGCGTAGGACGTAAGCATGATGACCTTGGTCTGCGGGCGCACCTCGCGGATCTCCCGGCACGCTTCGATGCCGCTGCCATCGGGCAGACGGACGTCCATTACGATGACGTCGGGCTCGGTCTTCGCGGCTTCGGCCACCGCCTGTTCGACCGTGCCGGCCTCGCCGACGACGCTGAACCCATCTTTGCGGTTCAGAAGCGCGCGCAGTCCCTCGCGCACGACCTCGTGGTCATCGACGATGAGAATGCGAGTGTCACTCATGCGGTGCTCCTGGCGCTGCCTGCACGGGTATGTCGACCTGGATTCGCGTGCCTTTGGTGGGAGACGCGTCGATACTGAGTGTACCGCCCGCGGCCCGCGCGCGTGAAGCCATGTTTCGCAGCCCCCGGTGCTCCTCGGAGAAGTCGTGGCCGGCATCGAAGCCGTCCCCGTTGTCCGTGATGCTCAGGGTAACGTGCCCGCCTTCCGCGTGCAGCCCCACATCGACGGTGGACGCCCGGGCATGCTTGCGGATGTTGTTGAGCGCCTCCTGCGCGATGTGGAACAGCGCGGTACCGCCCTCACCGCTCACCGGCGGCAGGTTCGGAGAGACGTCGATCGACGTTTCGATCAGCGAATTGACGCGGAATTCGTGCGCCAGCCCACCCAGCGATTCGGTGAGGTCGCCGCTGAAGCGGGCCGGCCTCAGTTCGAAGATGTAACTGCGGATGTCGCGGATCGTGTCGTTAAGCTGGTCGATGGCGCGGTCGATGCGGCGCCGCACCTCATCCGGGTGCTCCTTGACATCATCGGCCGCCGCCTCCAGGTTCAGGCCGACGGCGTAAATCGACTGGATGACGCCGTCGTGCAGGTCCATGCCGATCCGCTGGCGTTCGCGTTCCGTCTCGGCCTCCGCCAGCAAGCGCTCGCGGTCTTCCTCGGCGCGGCGTCGCTCGGTGATGTCACGGATGACGCTCGTGACCAGCATACCCTCCTCGGCCTCGATCGGGCTGAGGCTGATCTCCGCCGGAAACACCGTGCCGTCCCTGCGCCGGGCGGTGAGCTCCATGCCGGTGCCCATCGGGCGCGTGGCCGGGCGCCCGTAGTAGCTCGCGCGATGCCCCGTGTGGATGGCGCGCGCCTTCTCCGGCAGCAGGATCTCCACCGGGTTGCCCACGAGTTCGCTCGGGTCGTAGCCGAAAACCTGGCCGGCCTGTTCGTTGACCATCACGATACGGCCGTCCGGGGCGACGATGACGATCGCGTCGGGCGCCGATTCCAGGAGCCCGCGAAAGCGCCGCTCTCGGTGCATCAGCTCATCGCGCATGCGGGCGACGATGTCGAAGACGATGTAGGTGAAGCCGAGGACGAACGGGACGGAAATCCCGGTGGCAAGGGTGACCTCGGCCCAGAAGGGCAGCTTGAAGACCGCGAGCGCGAGGACGAGGACCGTGATGTAGACGAGCGGAAGGAGGACCGCCAGCAGCTGCAGGCGGTTGAGGCGCAAGTCGCTCGCCGATGCTCTGCTCACGTTGGGCAATATACTCGATGTTTGCGCAATTTGCGCTTCGGTTTCTTCGCGACCTCATGTGCTACCGTTTTGATCGTGAACAGCGTCCCCGATTATCTCCGGGAAGGGCTCGAAATCGTCTTCGTCGGCATCAACCCTGGCATGCGGTCCGCTGCGGCCGGGCACCATTACGCCGGCCCGGGCAACCATTTCTGGCCCCTTCTGTACGAGGCCGGCCTCGTCACGGAGCCGCTGAGCTACCGCGAGGACGTGCGCGCGCTCGAATGGAGCATCGGCTTGACGAACATAGTCAGGCGGCCCTCGCCCTCGATCTCGGACCTGTCGATGGCCGAGATGCGGGCGGGAGCGCGGTCGTTGCGCCGGAGGTTGCTGGCGTGCCGGCCGCGGCTGGTCTGCTTCAACGGCAAGCGCATCTACGAGGTCTTCGCCGGGCGCGCTTGCACCCTGGGTTTACAGCCCGAGCGTATTGGCGGTGCACCGGTGTTCGTGATGCCGTCGACGAGCGCACGGGCGGCCGCCTACCAGCGGGCGGACAAGCTGAAGTTCTTCATCCAACTCCGCGAGCTGCGCGACGAGCTGCGGCGCGAGGCAGCGTCGTGACGAGGGTGCACGAAGCGGCTGACATCCCGGTCTTCTCGGAGCGGCTCGACGGGCTGATGGCCGCCATGCTGAAGGGCGAGGCGCCGAACGTCGGGCGCTTCTGCGGCTACTGCTACACGCCGCTGGGCAAGCGGGCCGAGGCATGCGCGCACTGCAGCCGGGCGGTGGCGGAGTACGAGCCGGCGCCGAAGCTCCCGCCCGAGTTCTTCGACCTCTACAAGCGGATGCGCAAGCGCGAGAGCCTGATCGTCAACTCCTTCGCCTTCGCCGGTCTGGGCATCGGACTGCTGCTGTTCATCGTGCTTGTGGCGATCGCTGTGTACCGCTACGACCAGTCGTTGTGGATGCTCGGCGGCGCGGTCGCCGTGCTGATCGTCGGCGGGCGCGTGCTGGCGGGGCTGCTCGGAGGCTGGATCGGTGACTCCATCGGCTACGAATTCGCGCACAAGCGACTCGTCGAGGAGTGGGCCGTGTTTGAGCGCGAGCGCGAGCAGCGGCTCGGTCGCGCGCCGGTCGCGGACGCCGTTCCGGGCGCGCGGTAACCCAGTGCGCTACACCGAGCTTGCCGTCTCCGTCGTCGCTACGCAGGCCGAACCCGCCGCTGACGCTCTGCGAGCACTGACAGGGCGCGACGTCTGGATCGAGTTCCCGTTCAGCCAGGCTGACCTTGAGTCCGATGCGATCGTCGACACGACCGGCAGCGCCATTGTGCACGGGTACGCCGGCGGCGAAGTGCTTGAGGGAGCGGCGGCGGCCGCACGCGATGCGTTGACGGCGGCCGGCATCGCCGCGGACGTGACCGAGCGTGCGGTGGACGAGGAAGACTGGGCAGAGGCGTGGAAGGAGCATTTCCACGTCGAGCGTTTCGGCGAGCACGTCGTGGTCGTGCCGTCGTGGCGCACGTTCGACCCGGCGGCTGACGATGTGGTGCTCACGCTCGACCCTGGCATGGCGTTCGGCACGGGGCAGCATGAGACCACGCGCATGTGCCTCGAAGCGTTGGAGCGCGCCGTGCGGCCGGGCGCGCGCGTGCTGGACGTGGGCTGCGGCTCGGGGATTCTGTCGATCGCGGCGGCGAAGCTCGGCGCTGGAGACGTGGCGGCGGTCGACGTCGATCCGAACTGCGTGAGGGTGACACGCGAGAATGCGCTGTCGAATGGCGTCGAGCGCATCGTGCACGCGGCCGAGGGCAGCGCTGGCGATCATTGGCCCTTCGATACGCCCGCCGCTGGTCGCTTCGATGTCGTGGTGGCCAACATCATCGCGCGTGTCATTGTCGCGATCGCGGGGCCGCTCGCCGAGTCGCTGGCGCCGGGCGGGAGGCTCATCGTTTCCGGCGTCATCGGCGAGCGCGAAGCGGAGGTCATCGGTGCGCTGGAAGCGGCAGGGCTGCGGGTCGACGCCGTGCGATCGATGGGCGACTGGCGCTGCATCGAGGCGATCCGTTGATGCGCCGGTTCTACGTCGATGCACCATTGCCGCCCGATGGCGAGGTGGCGATCGAGGGCGACCTCGCGCATCGGTTGACGAACGTGCTGCGTCTGCGCGCGGGCGACGAAATAGCCCTGTTCGACGGCAGTGGCGACGACGTGAGCGTCCGGATCGAGCGCGTGCACCAGAAGGCATTGGTGGCCGCGGTCATCGAGCGCGGCGCCGGGCCCGCGGAGCCGCGCGTGAACGTGCATTTGTACCAGTCCATCACGAAGGGCGAACGCTTCGAGTGGCTGCTCGAGAAGGGCACCGAGATCGGCGTCAGCCACTTCGTGCCACTGATCACGGCGCGGGCGGTGGTCAAGACCAGCGGCGCGGGCAATCGCATGGACCGCTGGCGGCGCATCGTGATCGAAGCGGCGGAGCAGTGCGGCCGCTCGTGCGTGCCGTCGATCTCGGCGTCGGCGTCGTTCAGCGAGGCGCTGTCAAGCGCGCCCGGCCTGCTGCTGCTGCCGTACGAGGCGGCTGGCGACGCTGCGCCGAACATCCAGTCAGCGCTGGACCGCGACATCGACGCGCTGTTCGCGCTGGGCGAAGTGAGCATATTCATCGGTCCTGAGGGCGGCTACGAACCCGGGGAAGTGGAGGTCGCCGCGGCGGCTGGCGCGACCATCGTGACGATGGGCGAGCGCGTGCTGCGGTCGGAGACGGCAGGCCTCGTTGCGGCGACGCTGGTGCTGCACGCCGCCGGTGAGTTGGGGTAGGTACGCCCTCACGGGGTGCTGAGGAAGTCGCTATTCCTGTGACGCGGCCTTCAGGCCGCGTATTGTAGCTTCGAAGCGGCCGCCGCACTTGCTGACGGAGCAGAGCCGTCGGGCTTATCATCAGCCCCTCAGTGGTGGTGGACGTGGAGGCTGTGCTGGGCGCGAGGCGCCGCCGCGCCGGACGCCCGCTCCATGATGCCCGGCTCATCGGGGTCGAGGTGCACGCTGACGACGGCGCCCGGGATGATCTCGCACATGTCCCGCTCTAGATCTTCCACGAGCAGGTGAGCCTCGCTCACCGTGATTGATGGATCCACGAGCGCGTGCAGGTCGATGTGCATTTCCCGGCCGGACTTGCGCGTCCGGAGCGCGTGGTAGCCGCGCATACCGTGGCTCTCGTGTGCCAGGCAGTCTTCGATCTTCGCCAGTGTCTCTGGCGGCAGCGCCGTGTCGACTAACTCGCTGAGGGCGGCGCGGAAGATGCCGAACGCGATCCACAGCAGGTATGCGGCGAGCGCCACCGCGACGATCGGGTCGAAGAGGCGATTGCCCGTGATGCCCACGAGCGCCAGCCCCGCGATGACGGCGGCTGCCTGGACGACGTTCGTGAGCAGGTGGCGGGCGTCGGCGGCGATCGCCACGGACCCACTCAGCCGTGCCGCGCGAAATGAGTACCACGCCACGGCCAGGTTGAGCGCGACGGCCACGCCCATCGTGGCGAGCGATGGCGCGACCTGGATGTCCACGTCGTGCGTGAGAATGCGACGGGCCGCGGCGATGGCGATGAATGCGGCGCCCGCGGCGATGAGCGCGGCTTGCGACATCGCCGCGACACTCTCCGCCTTGCCATGGCCGTACGGGTGCTCCTCATCCGCCGGTTGCAGGGCGAGGCGCACCGTGAAGAAGGCAAGGCCGGACGAGAAGACGTCCTCGGCGCTGTCGACGCCATCCCCGAGCACCGCGATCGATCCGAAGGCGAGCCCGACCGCGAGCTTGGCCATCATCAGCAGGGCGTTCGACGCGAACGACAGGAACGCCGCCCGGCTCGCTATGTCAGACCGGAAGAACCTGTCGCGGGTGGCGGCGATGAGTGGCATCAGCCCATCTTAGCGGCGGTGCGGTCCGGCGTCAGGGGCCGATGGGCCCGTGAGTCCGGCCGCCCGCAGCGCCGCTTCCGCCAGCGCCTGGCGGGAGGCGTCATCGCGCATGATCGTCGATGTGACGATGCAGGCGGCTCCCTTGGCTTCGACCGCGGCCGCACGCGCGGCATCCGCGTCGTCAATGATCAGCGTGTCGATGAACCCCGCGTAGACGCGCGCGACGCCGGCAACGTCGACCGGAAACCCGAGACCGGCCATCATCTCGCCCGCTGGCGGTTGCAGCGAACGGCCTCCGATGATTGGACTGACGGCGATGCGCGGCACGCGGGCAGCGGCCACGGCGTCCCTGATCGCCGGGATGGCCAGGATGGGTCCGATGCTGCCGATCGGGTTGCTCGGCGCGATGAACACGGCCTCCGCTCGCTCGATCGCTTCGAGCACCCCCGGCGCGGGTTGCGCCGTGTGTGCGCCTTCGAATCGCACGGCTCGCACGGTATCCCGAGCGTGGCGTCGCACGAGGAACTCTTGGAAGGGGAGAACGCCTGCGTCCGTCTCCACCAGCGTGCGCACCGGGTCGTCGCTCATCGGCAGCAGGCGGACGTCGACGCCGAAAGCCCGCGCGATGTCCGCGGCGATCGCCGAGAGCGTCCAGCCTTCGTGCAGCAAGCGCGTGCGGTGGAGGTGGGTCGCCAGGTCGCGGTCGCCGATCTGAAACCATGTCTCGTGGCCGAATCGCTTGAGCGACTCCAGCCACCGGAAGGTGTCGCCGCGCATGCCCCAGCCGCGCTCCTCATCGACCTCGCCGGCGAGGGCGTACGTAACGATGTCCGGGTCGGGCGAAACGTAGAGCCCGTGGAACCAGTCATCATCGGCGGTATTGATGATCGCCGTGAGGCGGCCGGCGGGCAGCACCGACGCGAGCGCGCGGACGAAGCGCGATCCGCCCACGCCGCCGCAAAGCACCGTGATCATCGCGAGTGTCCCGGTTGTTGGTACGGGTGGATCACGAGACGGCGACGGTCTCCCGAACGACCTCCGGCTCCGGCACCGCCTCCGCTTCGGCCCCGAAGATCGATTCCGCAGCGTCAGCACGAGCCCAGAGCAGGAGGATGGCCGGGGCGACGACGGCGGTCATCGCGCCGAACGTGAGGAAGACCGCGCGCAGACCGAACTGGTCGGCGATGATGCCGCCCGCGGGCTGCGAGAGCGCGAGAAAGAAGCTTCCGACGACGCTCTGCACGGAAAGGATCGTGGCGCGTCGCGCGCTCGGGATGCGGCGGTTGACGTACGACGCCAGCACCGGGCTCTGCATGCCCGCGACCGCGCCCAGCGGCAGGAACGCCGCGTACGCCCATACGTGGTCGATGCCGGCGAGTGCAAGGCTGGCGACGGCCAGCGCGACCGGCAGGGCGAAGAACGCCGCCCGCTCTCCCGCACGCGCGACGAACTGGTACGCCAGCAGCGCGGCTACGATGCCGGCGCCGCGAACCGGCGCCTGCCAGAGCCCCAGGTTGCCGGTGTCCACGCCGTGCTCGGAAAGATACGGCTGCATGAAGACCAGCGGCGTGAACGTGGCCGCGAACAGCACGCCGCTGAACAGGATGATGTAGCGGAGGGGTGCCTGCCGCCACGCGTCGCGAATGCCGTGGAACACCATCACGGGGTACGCCTCCTGGTGCTCCTCGTGCTGCACCTTCGGCTCGTGCATGGAGAAGGCGACGGGTACCGCCGCCAGCGCGATGCCCGCGCTCAGCAGGATCGGGAACGAGAGGCTCGTCGCGGCGGCGATCGGCGCGCCGATGAGGATGGCGATCAGCACGGCGAGCGACGTGAGCGCCCAGAGGCGGCTGTTGATCCGCTGGAAGTCATCCTCTCGCCCCGCCAGCTTCAGGCTGTCGTAGAGGATGGCCGTGTCGGCGCCGGATTGGAACGTCAGGCCTAATCCCCACGCCGTGTAAGACAGCAGGATCACGGCGTAGTTGTCGGCGATGCCGAAGATGAAGACCGCGACGGCAAAGAGGGCGCTGCCGAGCATCAGTGACACGCGCCGGCCGAATCGGTCCGCGATGGCGCCCGTCGGCACCTCCGCCAGCACGATGAGCAGGAAGAACGGCGTATCCAGCAAGGTGATCTGTGTCAGTGAGAGGCCGCGGCTGCGCTGCAGGTAGACGACCCAGATCGGCCACCAGAGCTGGAAGTTCATCAGGAAGCGGTAGACGTACGACTTCCAGACGTTGCCTTCGAGCGCCATCTCCTCGCGAATACGCGACATCAGGTCCATGTCAGCGAGTATATCGAGCGTGCCGGGCTAGAAACCGATGAGGGGCTCGAACGGAGCCCCTCATGTCAATGATGCCGGGTGTGTGCTGTGCGCCGCCTAGCGGGGCGCAAAGGCGAAAATGCCGGGCGCGTACGAGTTGTACAGGTAGCTTCCCGCGACAAAGAGCTCCAGCACGATGGCCCATACCGCGAAGCCGGCGCCGTTCGCCGCCAGCACGCGGCCCGCTGGGGCATCGGTCGTCGATTGCACCGCGATCTGCGTCGTGCCGAAGAGCAGCGCCAGCGAGGTCAGCCCGATGCCGTAATCCAGTTGCGGGACGAACACCAGCAATCCCAGAGCGAGCGGCGCGCTGGCGAAGCCCATCACGCGAATCAACTGGTTCAGGTCCGCGCGCGCCCGGAAGATCTGGCTCAGCATGACGTAGGTCACGCCCACCCAGACGGCCCACAGCACAATAGCCAGGACGCTGCCGATGATTGCGGACTTGAAGAAGAACGTGCCCGCCTTGTAATCGAAGTCCGACATCTTGAGCCAGAGCCACCCGCCGATCCCGGTGAGGAACGTCGACACGGCCACGATGATGAGTGCCGGGATGGTGGCGTTTGGATCATCCTTCACCTCGTCGAAGACTGTGGTGTCGAGTGTCGCCAGCCGGCGGAGCCGCTGTATCAGGGAGTTGACGTCCACGTTTCCAGCTTGAGACATCATTGCTAAGGTCCTCCTTGCCGCCTGCGGGAGGCGGCTTTGCCCTCGCCCTAAACGTTCAACTGCCTATCTCATACAACACTTGACAGGAGTTGTCTAGTCCCGAGCGGCCGGTCCGCGGGTCTCACAAATGGCTCACAGGGGCGACTGTGCTGGTACGCCGGGGCGGCGCGGGTACTCCGCTGGCGTCTCCCGCAGCTTCACGGCCACCACGAGGATCTGCGGTGGTCCCGGCACGTTGAACGGCAGCGCCATCGTCTGGGCTCCCAAGGTTTCCAGCGCGCGCTTCGCCGCGGCGATCTCGTCGGTGGCGCGGGAGCCTTTCGGGGAAGCCACGCGGCCGCCCACGCGGGCGAACGGCAGAGTCAGCTCCAGCAGCGCCGGCAACGCCGCGACCGCCCGCGCCACCACCAGGTCGAAGCGGCCCCGCAACGCCGGGTCATGGGCCAACGTCTCGGCACGGCCGGTCAGCACCGTGGTGTCTTCCAGGCCCAGATCTGCCACCAGCGCCGAAAGGAACGCCGTCTTCTTCGCCGTCGCCTCCAGCAGCGTCAAGCGAATGCCTGGCCAGGCGACCTTCAGAACCACACCAGGGAACCCGGCTCCGGCGCCTACGTCGAGCACGTCCGCGTCCGGGCGCAGGATCTCGCGCTCGCGCAGCGCCGCGCCCAGTGCAAGCGACTCGAGGAAGTGCCGCTGCGTCACGATGCGCGGATCGACGTCGCCGACAAGGTTGGCGCGCGCGGACCAGTCTGTGAGCAAAGCGAGATAGCGCTCGAATTGCCGGACCTGCGTTTCGGACAGGATCACTCCGTACGTCCGGGCTTCGGCAGCGAGCTTCTCGGTCATGCACGGAGCATACCAGCAGCGGTTGACATGTTATGGCGCGACGGGTGGTACAATCAGGGACAAGGGCAGGAGGACTGGCAATCTATGGCGGGTGATACCACGACGGAACAAGCGACGCTTCAGGAGACTGCACGCACGTATCTCGCTTCGCTGAAGGCGGTGGTGCGGCAGGATGCGCAGGTAGAAGTGCTGAAGTTCGTCCGCTGGGCGGGCACGGAACGCGATCTCTCCACCATGCGTGGGCACGAAATCGCTCAGTATGCGGAGAACTTTCCCCCCACGGTGTCAGATGCGGCGAAACGCGCGGATTTTGTCCGCGCGTTCTTGAAGTGGGCGAAGGACCGCGGCCTCACCACAGAGAACCTCGGTACGCACCTGCGCGTGCGCAAAGCATCAAAGTCGAGCTCGAACGCCCAGACGGTCGAAGAGCAGCCGATCTACCTGACGCAAGAAGGGCATGACGCCATGGTCGACGAGCTGGCGACGCTGAAGGAGCGGCGCCCGCACATCCAGGCGGACCTCGCTCGCGCGATGGCCGACAAGGACTTTCGCGAGAACGCACCGCTCGACGCCGCGCGCAACGAGCAGGGGCACCTCGAGGCGCGGATTCGTGAAATCGATGGCACCCTGCGTCGGGCCGTAGTGCTCGACCACGGAGCCGAGCATCCCGGCGACGTCTCGCAGCTTGGCGACCTGGTGACGATCAAGGACCTCCGCACCGGGCAGGACAAGAGCTATACGCTGGTGAACTCCGACGAAGTCCGCTCCGGCCAGGGCAAGATCTCCATCGCGTCGCCCGTCGGCAAAGCCGTGTACCAGCGGCGCGCCGGTGAAGAAGTGGAAGTCGAAGCGCCGTCAGGCACGTTCCGCGTCCGCATCGAGTTAATCAAGTCCCAGTAGGCCGCCGCACGAAACCGACAGAGCGCAAGGGCCGCCCGCGGGCGGCCCTTGTTGGCATCCGCACGTAGCAGGATCAGTTCCCGCGGAACGCCGGCTTGCGCTTCTCGACGAACGCCTTCGCAGCCTCGCGATGGTCGTTGCTGGTCGCCGAGAGGTTCATGTTGAGCGCCTCCTGGTCGAGCAGGGTCAGCAAGTCGCAAGTCTCCGCGCGGTTCAGGTTCTCCTTCATGCGCGCGTAGGCCAGCGTCGGGCCGGTGGCGAGCTGCGTCGCCAGAGCCATCGTCTCCTCCAGGAGCCGGTCGTGTTCCACGACGCGGTTCACCATGCCAATCGCGGCAGCCGCATCGGCGAGCAGGATCTCGCCCGTGAAGTACAGCTCGCGCGCCTTGCCGCCGCCGACGAGCTTCTGCAGGAAATACGCGCCGCCGAAGTCACCGCTGAACCCGACGTTGCGGAATACCGTGCCGAGCTTCGCGCGATCGGATGCGATGCGGATGTCGCACGCGAGCGCAAGGCTCAGGCCGGCGCCCACAGCGTGGCCGTTGACCATCGCGATCGTGGGCTTGGGCATCGTGTGCAGCGCGTAGCTCGTGCGCCGCTGCGCCTCACGGAGCTGCTCCACGCCCCGCGCGAAGGCCGAGGCGGGCGAGTGGTCGTTGGCCGAAGCGCTGATGATGGAATCGCGCCCGGCGGCCATGCCCTTCACGTCGCCGCCCGCGCAGAACGCGCGGCCCGCGCCGGTGAGCACCACGCAGCGCACATTGCGGTCGTTGGAGACGTCTGCCAGGTAGCCGGCGAGCAACGCCATGAGCTCTCCGCCCATGGCGTTGAGACTGTCAGGACGATTGAGCGTGATCAGCGCGATGCCGTCGTCGCGCTTGTCGATCAATACGTCTTCGGGCATGGAACACCTCCCTATGTGAGACCAGGGACCACGGACTGGATACCTGGATGCTGGACCTACTTCGATTCGTGCTTAGCGCGCTCCTGCTCGATGAGCTGACGGCGCAGGATCTTGCCCGACGGGTTCTTCGGGATAGCCTCGATGGCTTCGATCTCGCGGATCTTCTTGTACGGCGCCACCTTCTCCGCCACGAACGCAAGCACAGCCTGCAGATCGAGGCCTGGCTCGCGGGGCACGACGAACGCCTTGGGTACCTCGCCCGCCTCCATGTCCGCCTTCGGGATGACCGCGGCGTCGCGCACACCGGGGTGCTCCATCAGCACGGCCTCAAGCTCGGCAGGCGCCACCTGGTAGCCCTTGTACTTGATCATCTCCTTCTTGCGGTCGTGGATGCGGACGTAGCCATCGGCGTCGGCTGAGGCGATGTCGCCCGTGCGCAGCCAGCCGTCCGGCGTGATCGTCTCGATCGTGGCGTCAGGGTTGTTCCAGTAGCCCTGCATGACCTGCGGACCATACACCAGCAGCTCGCCGATCTCGCCCGGTGCCAGCTCCTCGCCCGTCTCGAGGCTGACGATCTTTTCGAGCGTATCGGCGACGGCCGGTCCGACCGTGCCATCGCGCGGCGCCCCGATCGGGTTGACGTTGGTGATCGGGCTGGACTCCGTCATGCCGTAGCCCTGCATGACGACGCAGCCGAGCTTCTCGGCCGCCTGCCGCCCCACTTCGGCCGGCAGCGGTGCGGCGCCCGACATGAGGAACCGCAGCGATGACATGTCGAATTCGCCCAGGCGCGGCTGGTTGATCAGCGCCAGCACGGCGGGTGGCACGCAGTAGAGGTCCGTGACCTGGCGGTCCTGGATCAGCTCCATCGCCGCTTCCGGGTCGAAGCGCGGCAGGATGATCTGCGTTGCCCCCGCGACGAGGCCGACGTTGAGCAGCACCATCATGCCGTAGATGTGGAAGAACGGCAGAAAATCAAGGACGATGGCGCTTTCGGTCGTCATGTTCAGCGCGATCGTCTGGCGGATGTTCGCCGTCAGGTTCTGGTGACTCAGCATCACACCCTTGGGCAGCCCGGTGGTGCCGCTGGAGTACGGCAGGACGGCGATGTCCTTCATCGGGTCGATTGCCACCGGTTCCGGTTCGCCGCCGACGGCCGCGGCCATGTCCCACGCGTGCTCCAGTTCGAGGATGCGTTCGAGCTTCGGCAGGTTTGCCTTCGCCTCCTGCACGATGGGGACGAGCGGCGTGAGCGTGAACACCAGCTTCGCGCCGGCGTCGTGCAGTTGATGCTCGACCTCGCGCTCGCGGTACAGCGGGTTCAGCGTGGTCACGGTTGCCCCGGCAAGCAACGCGCCGTGGAGCACGACGGCATATTCGACCGAGTTCGGCGCGTACATGCCGATCATGTCGCCCTTGCGCACGCCCTGCTGCTGCAGCGCGCGGGCGATGCCTTTCACCGCGGCCCAGAACTCCGCGAACGTGTAGGCGCGCCCCTCAGCGGTCATGAGCGCCACCTTGTCCGGCAAGCGTTTGACGGTGGCTTCGATGATCTGCGGCACGCTCATCGGCGCGTAGGGCTCCAGGCTCGGCCAGGGACTCTTGAACACCACCAGATGCACCTCCATCACTCTCGGGGCGTCCACGATACCACGGCCGGCTCGCGAGCGAGAAGACGGCAGCCGGCGCGGACTGGTGTCGCGGATGAGACAGCGCGCGTTAGCGGCGGACGACCTTTCGGCCCGTCTTGGCGAGGTGTTCGGACCATTCCGTGGCCACTTCTTCGAACCGCTTTTCGGTGGACTGGATTTGCTCCAGCATCCATTCGGGCTCGTCGCCGAACTCCGCCTTGCGCTTGTCCAGGGCCTTACGTGCGTCGCGAAGGGCGATCTGCGCTTCCTTGAACAGCGCGCCGAGTTCGATGGACCGCTCGTCCTGCGGCACCGGCACCTCGAAGGTGCGCGGGCCGCGGTCGCGATCACGCTCGCGCTGCGGACCGCGGTCGCGCGGCCGCCCGTCGTTGCTGCCACGCTCGCGCGGGCGGTCTCCCGCCGATGGCGCGCGCTGAATGCGGCCGCCGGACGCCGGACCGGGAGGGCCGGGCGGCCCCGGAGGGGTGCGTGGCCGGTCGCCGCGGCCGCGGCGGCTGTCCTGCCTCGATCCGCGGCCTTCGGGCTGCACGGGCTGCGGTTGTCCCGATGCGGGCTGCTCCGGCCGTGGCTCGCCCTGCGCTCGCCCCTGGCCGCCGCGCCCGCCGCGTCTGCGTCGTGGTCGCCGTCCTGATTGTTCGCTCACGAGGCCAGAGTATCGGCCCCGGCTGCTGGTCGCTAGGCGCCAGTGGCGGGCGAGTGCCCCGTGGCCGTACCGCCCGAGGGTGGTAGATTCGGGGCAGCTTAGAACAGCGAGGAGTTGGCCATGAAGGTGCAGGAGCTTCCGACGCCGGCGCTGGTCGTCGACGTGCAGGCGATGGATCGCAACATCCGCCGGATGGCGGACTACTACGCCGGACGCACGTGTAAGCTGCGGCCGCACTTCAAGGCGCACAAGACGCCCGAGGTCGCGCGTCGCCAACTGGCGGCAGGATCGTGTACCGGGCTCACCTGCGCCACGGTCGGCGAGGCTGAGGTCGTCGTGCGGGAACGGCTGACCGACGAGGTGCTGATCGCCAATCAGGTCGTCGGGCCGGGGAAGGCGGAGCGCGTGGCGCGCTTGGCGGCGCACGCAAGCCTGATCGTGGCCGTGGACTCCGAGTACGGGCTGAACGACCTGGCGCTGGCGGCGCGCATGGCAGGCGTGGAGATCGGCGTGCTCGTCGATGTCAACGTTGGGCTTCCGCGCTGCGGAATCGCGCCGGGCGAGCCAGCGGTGGCGCTGGCGACGCACGTCGCGGCGACGGATGGCCTGGTCTTGCGCGGCGTCATGGGATACGAGGGACACGTCGTTGGCATCGCCGACCGCGCCGAGCGCGAAGCGAAGGCCGCAAAGTCGATGGAGCGGCTGCTGTCGACGGCGCGCCTGATGCGTGGCGCCGGGTTGCGCTGCGACATCGTCAGCGCCGGCGGCACGGGGACGTACGATATCACCGGCGCCATCGAGGGGATTACCGAGATCCAGGCGGGCTCGTACGTGCTGATGGACACCGCGTACGCGCAGCTCGACATCCCGTTCGAGCAGGCGTGCAGCGTCCTGGGTACGGTGCTCAGCCGGCCGCGGCCGGAGCAGTGTGCCGCGGACAACGGTCACAAGGCCTGTTCCGTCGACCACGGCAACCCCGCCGTCAAGGGGATCGAGGGCGCGCAGGTGCTGTTCCTGAGCGACGAGCACGCGACGATCGCGCTGCCGTCGGACTGCGCACTCGCGGTCGGCGACCGCATCGAGCTGTGGCCATCCCACATCGACCCGACCATCAACCTCCACGACGTGATGTACGCGGTGGAGGGCGACGACGTCATCGGCGCGTGGCCGATCGCCGCGCGAGGCTATCCCGAGCAGCGGCAGGCGCAGTCCACAGCACCTCGCGTTTGACAGCGCCGAGGCGCGCGCCGTAGGATCGGCGCTTATGCGGCCCCGGCAGCCGCGGCACAACCCGGCCGGAGCCGGCTTAACGAACGAGGTGACAGGATGCCCGACGCGTTGACCGAATCACCGGGGGCGGCGGATCGTGGCGCGCTGCGCCCGCGGCTCGAAGCGACGAGGTCGTCGGTGCGCGATCTCGTCGCTTCGATTTCCCCCGAGCAGTGGCATCAGAAGAGCGGAAATCGCGCCTGGACCTGCGGGCAGATGGCGACGCACCTGGCGGTCAACGACAGTTTGCTGGGCCTGATCGACAAGGCGCGGAAGGGCAAAGGGTTCAATCCGCCGATGTTCCTCGTGAACATCGCAAATGTGTTGATGACGCGGCGAGCCGCCCGGAACGCCACCCGTGAGTCTCTGCTAACGGGCTTCGATGCGGGGACGTCGCGCCTGCTCGCACTGCTGGATCAAACCACCGACGACGAGCTTCGCGTCAGCGTGAAGGTACTCGGCGAACAGACGACGGTCGCCGGGCTGTTCGACCGGATCCCCGGACACCTGGCCGAGCACGAGCCCGACCTACGCGCCGCGCGCGGACGTTAACCCTCGCAGTGCCGCTTGATGGCCTGCAGCGATGCCGTGACGGTCGCTCTGGTCGTCGGGCCAACGTACAGTCGCTCGATGAGCGTGCCGAGTACGGGCAGCGGCACGCGCACCAGCATCGACGCCGTCAAGCGGCAGCCGGCGTCGCGCGGCTCAAGCGTGTAGGTCTCGTCGAAGCGCAGCGGGCCAACGGCGAGCAGCGAGCGCAGGCGGCGTTCCGGCACGGCCTCCTGCGGCCGGTCGTGGAGCAGGCGGAACGGGCCGTTCGTGTAGCGCCAGCGGACATGCTGCCCCGGCTGCGGGTAGTCTGGCGGCGCATCGAGCGCTTCGGCGACGCCGGTATCCCATTGCACGACCTCGGCCGGGTCGCAGAGCGCGCGCCACACGCGCGCCGGCGTGGCGTCGATCTCCACCGTGACGTTGAACTCGTACATGCGTGGCACCAGGTCCGGGAACGGGCGGCCGGGTTTCTAGGCTCCGGCTACTCCAACAGCCCGTCGATCAACGCCTTATCGTCCGGGAAGAGCCCGGCGGCCGGGAGCCTGCGCAGCAACTCCCCCCAGCGCGGGTCGGTAGCGCGCGCCCGCGCGATGAGTGCGCGAGCGGCGGCTGTATCGCTGCGCGCAAGTGCGACCGCCTGCCAGAATGCGAGTTCGGCGCTGTCCGGCGCGGCGCTCCGCGCGCGCTGCATCTCCGCGAGGCCCGCTTCAACCTGGCCCTTGCGATGGAGCTCCTCGCCGCGGTCGGCGGCCTGGTATGCCCGCTTGAGCACGACAAGCCGCCGCAGCTCAACGAGCGGCTCGGGGTGGTCTTCTACGCGCATCTCGAGCGTCCGCGCCGCCCACCACGGCTTCTCGCCGCGCTGCCCTTCGACGACCAGGATCGCCGCCGACTGGCGCCCGCGAATGTCGCCGCCTTCCGCCTCGGCGGCGTCGAGCGCCGCCATTAGCCGGTCTTCGAAGGCGCCGATCGCCGCCTGGTACGCGGCGAGCATCGCGTCCGGCACCGTGTCTCGTTCCATCATGTTCGCCTGCACGGACACGCCTTCGGCGGTGCGATGGCCGGCGTGCGCGATGCAGCGGCTGCCGGTGTGCGCTGCCGCAAGTCCGGCGGCGTCCACCATCGCGACCTGCCGCAGCGACTCGCCGCCGTCCGCCGCTGTGAGCGCGCGGAGCGCGTCGGGCGCGCTCTTGCCGGCGCGCATCAGGTCCAGTCCCAGCGGCCCGTACGACGTCTCAGAGAACGCCTGCGTGGCGACCGCGCCCACGCCCGCTTCTGCCCACGGCACGATGGGACCCACCGACAGGTAATGTGACTGAACGGCGACTCCGAACGCGCCGGTGGCGGGTCGCGGGCGACAATTGAATACGTCAAGCGGCGATGCTCCTCACGTCGCGGCGGACGGCCGCGTGAGGTCTTCACTGAGCCGCCACAGGCGCTGCGCCGCCGTCTCGTCGTACGTTTCCGGCGACGACTTAATCGCCTTCTTGCTGGAGAAGTATTTTCCAGAGACGCCGGACACCTCGGGCGACGACGCGAGATAGATCGGTGTCTCTGCGCCGCGCTCGGGGCTGAGGATGAACGGTCGTATCGCTCCGAGCACAAAGCCGAACGTCCGGCCGAACAGGTCGTTGTTGTTGTGACCGAAGCCGGTGGCTACGACGCCCGGGTGCAGGCAGTTGGCGCTGACGCCGCTGCCGTCGAGGCGGCGTGCGAGTTCGTAGGTGTGGAGGACATTGGCCAGCTTGGACTGGCCGTAGATACGATAGCCGCTGAACCGCTGCTCGCCGCCGATGTCATCGAAGTTGATGCGCGAGCCGACATGCGCGCGTGAGCTGACGCTGACGATACGTCCGCTGTCGCCCGCCTTCAGCATGTCGAGCAGCAGGTCGGTGAGCAGGAAGTAGGCGAGGTGGTTGACCGCGAATGTCGTTTCGATCCCGTCCTCGGTGAGCGTCCGCGCGGTGTTCATGGCGCCGGCGTTGTTGACCAGCACATCGAGCCGGTCGTACCGATCGTTGATGTCGGACGCGAGTTTCCGGACCTGCCTCTGCGACGACACGTCGGCGATCAGCAGGTCGACGTTCTCGTTGGCGGACCGCTGCGCGATCTCCGCGCGTGCGGCTTCTCCGCGTGCCGGGTCGCGGCACACCAGCACGGTTCGCGCCCCCATCTCCGCCAGCGCGGTCGCCGTCACCTTGCCGATGCCGCTGCTGGCGCCGGTGACGACGCACGTCTTGCCACTCAGGTCCGTGAGCTCTGCCATGTGCCGCATCCTTTCGCGCGCGATCCTTGCGCGCAGGTGCTTAGTGTCCGCCACCGGGGCCTTCCTGTCGAGCGGCTGTTAGCCGGCGAACACCTTCTCAACCGGCGTGATGCGGACGGCGCCGGGCCGCAGGTTCAGCCTGCGGGCGCCGACCACCTGGTCTTCAGCAAGGATCTCCGCTGGTTTCGCGGCATCGTACGTGATGGGTGTGAATGCGTCGGCAAGCAACTGGTCGCGCAGGCCGGCAGCGTCGCCGGTGATCATAACGGCGCTGAGGTCCGTCGCTGACAGGTGGCGGCGAATCGCGCCGTTCACCTCGTCGAGCGTCAGCGCGGCGATGTGCTGGCGCATGGTCGATGTGAACTCGCCCGTGCCGTGCCAGCGGCTGTCGAGCGCGTACCCCAGCTGCTGGTCCTGCGTCTTCGTCATCACAAAGACGTTCTTCATCAGGTAGTTTCGCGTCGCGTCGAGGTCGTCGGCGCTCAGTCCGCGCTCGACGAGTTGCGCCAGTTCGTGCAGGGCGATCTTGAATGCGAACATGGCGTGCTCCGGCATCACGGGCCGGATCCAGATCTCGAAGATCTGGGCACGGCGCGCCCGGTTTGGGTCGGGGAAGAACTGGTACATGCCACGCGGGAACGCCTCGATGTACGCGTAGTCGCCGTAGTTTAGGCCGCGCACCTCGCGGATGCGCTGGAATAGCTGCGTGTGGAAGGCGCGATGATCGCCCAGCCATGCGCGGGCGAGCCACAGCGCCGCGAAATCGGGGTGCGAGCGCGTCACCTCGATCGGGTGGCCCAACGAGATCGCCGTCGATCGTGTGTCCTTCTCAATGATTTCGATCTCGATGCCGCGTGTCTGGTGCGGTACGACCGTCGGTGCGGGCAGCGGCTCGCCCGGTGGCAGCGCCGCGAGTTCGGCGCGCAGGCGCTCGATGAACGCCTCCGGCACGTCACCGGCGAGCCCGATCGTGACGTTCGCCTGCGTGTACGCACGCCCGATGAACGCGCGCACGTCGTCGAGCGTGATGGCGTCGATGCCGGCCACCGTACCCAGTGTCGGGTGTCCGTACGGGCCGCCGGCGTAGATGTTCGCCTGCAGCCGCTCCTTGCCGAGTTCTTCCTCGTTGTTGGTGCGTAGGTCGACGGCGAGCGCGTTCGCCTGGCGCTGCTTCACGCGTGCGAAGTCGTCGTCGCGCAGCCCGGGCGCCAGCAATTGCCCGAGCACGATGTCCGCAAAGCGGTCCAGGTTGTCGCGGTGGACCACGCCGGTGAACGACGTCATCTCGCGATCGACCTGCGCATCGAAGCTCCCGGCGATGGGAAACAGCGCGCGGGTGATCTCGTCGATGCGCATCTGCTTGCTGCCGCCCCCGGCGACCATCTCGGCGGCGAGTGCGGCGAGGCCTTCCTTGCCCGCGGGGTCGTGCGCCGAGCCGGTGCCGAACAGCAGCTTGAAGCGCAGCAACGGAGACGGCGAGCGCTGTATCACTTCGGGGATGTCGGCGGACGGCGATTCCCGCGGCTCGAACGCGGCCAGCGTCCCCTGCATCGAGACGGCTTCGGGCAGCGGATCGTGCGAGAGCGTCGTCAGCACCATGTTGGCGTCGGTGATGTACAGGTGGGCGGCCGCGAGCAGGTCGTCGGGCGTAAGCGCATCATAGCGGCGGTAGAGCGCGTTCAGCGTGTCGTACGAGCGGCGGAAGTGCACGAATGCGGCCAGCGTCTCAGCGATGGACTCCGAGTTGTCGAGCGTGCGCGCGAAGCCGTAGCGCGCGTGCGCCTTCGCCTCATCGAGGCGCTGCGCGGACACTGTCTCTCGGCGGGCGTGCGCGAACGTCTCGATGATGGCATCGCGGACATACGCGGCGTCGTCCGGATGCTTCACGCGCGCCAGCACGGTGGCGAGCGGAGGATCGGCGCTGGCCGGGCTGAAGACGCGCAGCAGGTCCACGTTCTGCTCGACCTCGACAAGGCGGCGATACAGGTCCGATGTGCGGCCGAACTGGAGATCGAACAGCATGTCGAGCGCGGCGTAGTCCGGACTCGTTTCGGAGAATGCCGGTGCGTGAAAGGCCGCGGTCACCCACGGCAGCGTGGGGCTGCTCCACGGCACGTGAGTCAGTACAGGACCGCGCGAAGGCGGCTCCTCCGGTACGTCGACAGCGTACTTGCCCGCCTTCCAGCGCCCCCAGTGTTTCTCGACGAGCGCGATGACGGCGTCCGCCTCGACGTCGCCGGCGACGATGATCGTCGCGTATTCAGGGCGATACCAGCGGTCGAAGAAGACGCGCGAGTACTCGAACTGGTTGGGCATATCCTCGATGTCCCGCAGGAAGCCCATCGTCGTGTGCTTGTACGTGTGCTTGGTAAAGGCGTGGTCGCGCTGCACCTCGATGAGCTTCTGCAGCGGGTTGGCGGCGTTCTTGTTGTACTCCCCCAGGACGGCCCGGGCCTCGGTCTTGAAGTCCTCCTCCGAGTACTTGAGGTTCATGAAGCGGTCCGCCTCCCCCTCCAGCAACTGGTCGAGGTCCTCCGCGGCGAACGTCATGTGATAGTTCGTGTAGTCGTCGGTGGTGTACGCGTTCTGGCGCGCGCCCGTGCGGGCAATGATGTCCTTGTAGACGTGAGCCGGGATGCGCTCGCTGCCGCGGAACATCATGTGCTCAAAGAAATGGGCGAAGCCGGACTTGCCGGGCTCAACCTCGTTCCGTGATCCAGTCTGGACAGGGATCTGCAGGGATACCAGGTTCGGGAATCCGGTTGGCACGACGATCACGCGCAGCCCGTTCGCAAGCGTGACCTCGGTCGCAGGGAATGGCAGGATGTCGCCGTGCGGCTCAGCGGGACGGGGCATGGCGTTCTCCTGCAGGCAAGCTGGCGCTGGCTCGCAGCCGCCTCGGCGCCACACGGAACATAGCACAGCGGGTGCAGATATCGGTTGACCGGTGCGCCGGGGCGTGATGTAATCGCCCTGCCTCGCTTGAGAAAGACACGAATGCACGCTCGCGGCCTACAGACGATCGCCCTCAGGACCTCCGTCGCGCTGCTGGCTGCGGCGGCTTGCCTCGCGCTGGCGTGGCCCCCGTCGCATGACATAAGCGCGGCGGGCCCGTCGATGCAGTTCATGCTGCCGCAGCCCGCGGTGCCACTCGTCAACCGCCAGGTGTGCTCGCTGCTCGATAAGGGCACCGGCAACGGCGCCATGATCACGGGCCAGGACGAGATATCGTCTCTGCAGTCGGGTGGCGTCGTGTACTGGGGCTTCGGAGACACCGGGCTGAGCGGCGGGCACCCGCAGATCCCGAACAACATCGCGACGACGACCGATGGCGACGCCGGAGACTGCGTGGCACTGACGCATGCGCAGACGGGCGGCGTCGCGCGGCCGCTCCTGCCCGTAAGCGGCGACCCGGACGAAGCGACGGTGTGGCCGACGACGATGGTCGCGGCGGTGCCGGGCCAGGTGCACTTCTTCTACGCATCGATGACCGTCGCTCAGAAGCCGTTCGCCGTGCGATTCGTCGGACTGGCGCGCTTCGACACGTCAACGCTCGTGGGCGTGCGCACCGGGCCTAATCCGGTGCTCGGATCGAGCTTCTGGCCGCCGTCCTACGGTATCACCGGCGCGCGTGCGCTTGAGCAGGGGGAGGACGTCTACGTCTTCCTGCAGTCAGCCGATGTCGCCAGGCAGGTGCGGTTGGCGCGCGTGCCGAAGGCCCAGATCGAAGACGTCGCATCCTACACGTACTGGGATGGCACGGCGCAGGCATTCACCCCCGACTTCGGGACGGCCAGTACGATCGTCAGCGAACCGTGGGCGCAGATGCCGTCGGAAGTGTCGTGGAACGCGTACGTGGGCAAGTGGACGATGGTCTACACCACGGCGCTGGGCCGCAAACTGGCGATCCGCACCGCCGATCAGCTCACTGGCCCCTGGAGCGGGCCCCGCACGCTGTTCGACTGCCAGGGCCTCTACCGCGGGCCCGGCGCGCTGGGCACGTACTGCTACTCAGGGCAGGAGCATGACGAGTTCCAGGCGGCGGGCGGCGAGACGATCTACGCCACCGTCTCGAACGAGATCGACTACCGGGTCTTCCTGCACGAGATCAGGCTGGCGTCGCCTGTGCGGCAGCACGTGCTTGCGGACGGCCGGCGTTCGTACGTGGTTGAGGGCCAGCCTGTGCCGCCCGATGCCGGCGCGGCCGAGGGCGTCGCCTTCTACAGCGGTAGGTCTGCGGGCGCTCCGCTGAGCCCGATCCATCGATGGGTGTCCGGAGCGGACGTGCAGTACGCGCCGTCGTCGCCTGGCGCCGGATTCGCCGATGAAGGGGTCGCCTTCCACGCGCCCCTTGCGCCGACCATGTCCTACACACCGCTGAGCCCGGGTCTGGGGCCGTCCGCGCGCACGCTCTACGAGCCCGTCTACCGCTGGGACAGCGCGGACGTGCCCACCAGGCACGTGTACTCGCAGTTTGCCGCCGTGGCGGGCTACACGAGGGGGCCGGTGGCGTTCTACGCACCTTGTCCGGACAGCGATGGTGACGGCGCCAGCGACTGCATCGAGTCCGCGCAGGGGAGCGACCCCTGGGACGTTGACACGGACGGCGATGGGCACAGCGACCTTTCCCCATCGGGCCACGGCGCTGGCTCGGCGTCGAACCTGGCCATCGACAACTGCCCGTTGGCCGCGAATCCGGACCAGCACAACGCGGACAGCGACCTCATCGACCTGTCCGTCTACGGCAAGCTGTACAACGACACCACCTGGCCAAACTCCGACGGCGCGGGCGACGCCTGCGACCCGGACGCCGACAACGACGGCCTGTCGAACGCGGCCGAGGCGGAACTGCCCGGGCCCGCGTGCCCGTCCGCTACCGGACCAACGGCACCGCTTCTGCGTGACACCGACGGCGACCTCGTGCTCGACGGCGCCGAGTGCGCGCTGGGCACGGACCCGTTGGACGCTGTATCGAGGCCGCCGGCGCAGCCGGCGGACGACAGCGATCGCGACGGGCTGAGCGACGCCTTCGAACAGACGATCGGCACCGATCCGTACAGGCCGGATACAGATGGCGACGGCCTGCTCGACGGCGTCGAGGTGAAGGGCTACGGCACCAGCCCGTTGCGGGTCAACAGCGACGGCGATCGCTGTACCGACGGAAAAGAGGTCGCATCGATCAACACGGACGCAAATGTCAACTCGCTCGACTTGTTGCAGGTGGCCAAGTCGTACGGCTTTGCCGGGTCGGCGAATTACGTCCCGAACATGGACATCAACAAGGACGGTCGGGTCAACTCGACCGACATGTTCGTTGCTTATCGGCAGTGGGGCTACTGCCGGTGACGGCCGAGACCGCCGCCGCGGTCAGACGCTGTGGAAGCTTCCTTCCGCGGTCGCGAGGTGGTGCACGTCGTTGAGTCGGTACAGGGCGCGCCGTCCTTCCGCGCCGGCGACCACGTTGATCGACGTGTGTGCTGGCCGGAAGAACATGTCGTATTTCGAGCCGACGATGTGGCCGATGTAGGCGTTGATGACGCCGCCGTGACAGGCGATGACCACACGCTCGTTCGGGTGGCTGACGATGATGCCCTCGATAGCGTTGACGACGCGCTTGCTGAAGTCGGCGCTGGATTCGGTGTACGGGTACACGTCCCAGCTCTTCTCGGCGATCATGCGCTCACGCACGCCGGCGAGCACCGCCGGGCCGATGTACTCGACGGGTATTCGGTCCGGCGGAATGTCACGGAAGATACCGACTTCCCGCAGGTCGTCCACGATCGAGGGCTCCAGGCGGTGGTGCCGCGCGATCTCACGGCCGGTGTTGAGCGCGCGCTGCAGCGGACTGGCGTATACCGCGTCGATGCGCTCCGTCGAGAGCGCCGCGCCGACGAGGCGTGCCTGCTCGCGGCCGAGCGCGCTCAGCGGCGGATCGAGCATCTCCGAGACCGGCCCGTTGACGTCGTACTCCTGCTGGCCGTGCCGGACGAGGACCACCTCGGTGATGTTCTCCATGTTCGAGAGGAAGGCGATGTCGAAGGCGCCGGGGACGCGCTGGCGCGCCGACCGTTCGTCGGCGGCGCGGAGCGCAGCGTCGTTCGATTCTTGCTCGTCAAGTGGTTCCCGGTGCTCGCTCAATGCGCCTCCGCGTGTTCGACGGGTTTGGGTACACGATAGCGCACGGCGATTAACACGCCGTTAAGGGCGTGCCGCGGTTCCTGCGGCTCGCTAAACGCCGATCGCGGGCTTCAGGCCGAGCAGCGTGCGGCAAAGCTCAAGTTCGCCCAGGTGCGTGAAGCCGTGCGTCATGCAGACCTGCCCCAGCGCGCGGATCGCCGGCATCTCGCCGAGCGGCTTCACCATGACGGGCGTGTCGAACACCGAGGTGTCGGGGTTAGCCAGGTAATCCGATGTGCTCTGCCAGACCGCCCGCACGTACTGCTTGAACCCGTCGAGGTCGTCGATACGCATCGCCTGCGCATCCTCGCTCGGCATGCCGGTGCCCTGCGCCACGGCGGGCAGGCCGAGCCGCTCGCCCCAGCCGCCCTCCATCCACACAGTCGGCCGGCGGCCCTGCAGGATGAATCGCACGATGTTGTCCTCCGTGCGCGCGTAATGCCACATCTCAAACGCGATCGTGTTGGCGCGGGCGTTGCCAGCCGGGATCGCGTGCAACTGCTCCGGCGTCAGGTCGGCCGTGCCGCGGTCGAGCATCGCGTGCAGTCGAGTCAGTTCGGCCTTGATGAATTCCACCAGCGTCATCGGTCGCTCCTTACGGTTATCTCGTCGCGGTCCGCGCGCGACGATAGCATTGATCGCGCGGTTCGTGCAAAGCGCGCAGTTTTGATCAGTCGCTCGCCATGCTGCCGTATCGCGGCCCCGCCAGCGGCTCAGCGCGGCGGGGCGCTTCGTACGCCTGCCGTGTCTTGTCCACGATGTCGAACAGGTCGGCCGGCGTGGTGACCGGTGCTGAGCAGAGAGTGCCGTAGCACGCATACGCCGCGGGCGATGGATGCGCCGGCAGTCCCTCGCGATCGAGCACCTCCGGATCCGCGGCGTCGATGACACGGATGGTGCGATCCGGGACCGGGAGCGCCAGTGCCGCGGTATGCAGAAGCGCCGCATCCGCGGCGCTCGCCGCGACGATCCTCACATCGGCGCCGGGGTTCAGCAGCAGGTCCACGGCCCTCGCGTAATCGGCGGCGAAATATCCCTGGCTCTCGGCGGCGTGCGGAAACCCCAGCAGTGTGCGCCGCGCGGTGTCCTCCGCCTCCGCGTCATCCGACATGCGCGCGAGTCGCGTGAGCACCATGGCCGCGACGGCGTTCTCCTTCAGCGGCTGCTGCCGCGATGAGAGCCGGCCCAGCGTGTCGTGCCCGCTCGGCGTATCGAAGAAGCCGCCGCCGTTTGCCGCCAGGTGTTCCCCCATGAAGCGCGCGAGCGACCGCGCGCGATCGAGGTCCTGCGGCCGTCCTGCCACCTCGTACGCGTCGAGGCACGCCGCGGCGGTCCAGGCCTGGTCGCCGAGCAGGCCCGCGACCCGCGGCCCGTCCGGCGACAGGTAGCGGAACATGCCGGTGGCGTCGTCATGCAGTTGCTCCCACAGGAAGTCGAGCGCGCGCAGCGCCCGCTGCTTCAGATCGGGACGCCCGCGCGTCCACGACGCGTCGAGGTAGGCGCTGATTGCCATCGCGTTCCAGCTCGTGTAGACGGTCTTGTCGACGTACGGGGAGGCGTGCCGTTTCCGCTCCTCCGCCGGCCGCGGGTAGAAGTCCTCGTCCGCGTCCTGCGATCCGTAGAACGCGCCGCTCTCCGCATCGCTCAGCCACGTGTCCATGTACTCGATGGTGAAGTCAATGTAGCGGCGATGCTCGGGGTCTTCGGAGATCCGATACAGCTTGAGCAACGCGCGCAGGAGGAGCGCGTTATCTTCGAGCATCTTCTCGTAGTGCGGGACGCTCCAGTCGCGATTGGTGGAGTATCGATAGAAGCCGCCCCACTCCTGGTCGTAGGTGCCTCCCTTGCACATGTGCTCAAGCGTCTTGCGCGCCATGTGCAACGCGTCGCGGTCGCCGTCACGCAGATAGGCGTGCAAGAGCAGGTCGATGGCGTCGCTGTGCGGGAACTTCGGCTCGCTGCCGAAGCCTCCGAACACCGGGTCGTAGGCGTCGATGGCGGCGTTCAGCACGTCGCGAAGCACCTGGTCCGAGAGGCTGTCGCCGCTACCGGCGTCCGCCTGCTCTACGCGCTCGCGGCTAGCCGCTATCTCGGCGATCTTCTCCGCGATCGCCGTCCGGTTGTCGCGGTAGTACGTGCTGACCTGACTGAGGATGTCGCGCATCTGCTCCGGTGCGATGTAGGTCATGCCGGCCATCACCTCGCCGGCCGGCGTCAGGAACGCCGTCGTCGGCCATCCGCCCATGTTGTAACGGGCGTTGATGTCGGGCCGCTGGTCGTTATCGACGCGCACGGCGACGAAACGGTCGTTGATGAGTGAAATGATGGCCTCGTCGGAGTAAGACATCTCATCCATGACGTGACACCAGTGGCACCAGACCGCTGAGATGCCGAGCAAAATCGGCTTGTCTTCGCGCTGCGCGCGCTCGAACGCTTCGGCCGACCACGCCGTCCAGGCGATCTCGGATGCCCGGTTGGGTCTCGGCGAGAAGTGGAATGTCGCATCGGCCATGGCGTGCGCCTTTCGCTGGGCGGCTTAGGGGTCATTATCATCGTAGCAGCCGCTGACGGCGCCGCTGAGGTGGCGCCGGCCGTACCGATGGCAGCGTCAGCAGAGGGGCGTGCCCTGGCCGGTCGTCTGCAGTGCTTCGCGCGCCACCGTCACCATCCGGCGCTCGTCCTTGAAGGCCAGCATGCGCTCGGCCTCGCCGATCTCAACCCAGCGCGCCTCTGTAACCTCGTGGTCATGATCGTCCGTCGAGCCGCCGGTAAACCGCATCAGGAAGAAGTGCACGAACTTGTGGACGCGCGCTGGTTCCGCGTCGTACTTCGAGATGTACCAATACTCGATCTTGCCCAGCGTGCGAGCGACCTGCGCGTCGATGCCGGCCTCCTCGCGGACCTCGCGGATGGCAGCCCGCTCCGCCGGCTCGCCCTCTTCGATCCAGCCCTTTGGCAGCTGCCAGTGGCCCTCGTGGGTGCGGATGAGCGCGACCTCGAAGCCGCCGCTGTCGCGCGGGCGGAATGCCACGCCGCCGGCCGACACCTCCTGCCGTGTCTTCACGTCACGTCCGCTTCTGCCGGCCATTGCGCCCGGCGCGCCGCGCGCCGTCCGGTGAGACGGATGTCGGAGCGACGCCGTCGCGGGTTCCGCGGTTGACCTCGATCGCGCGCTGCGTCATCGCTTCGAGCGTGTCCGTCACCTTGCGGAAGAGCGTGCCTTCGGCGTAGGTCCCGTTCTTGCGCAAGCGGCCGGCCGGCAGGCCGGTCAGCAACTCGACTCCTTCCTCGATCGACGTCGCAGTCCAGATGTTGAAGCGGCAGTCCTTCACCGCCTGCAGGACCTCCGGCTTGAGCATCAGGTTGCGGACGTTGTCCTTCGGAATCAGCACGCCCTGCTCGCCGGTGAGACCGCGCGCCTTGCAGACGGCGTAGTAGCCCTCGATCTTCTCGTTGACGCCGCCGATCGCCTGGATCTCGCCCAGTTGGTTGACGGAGCCCGTGACGGCGATGCCCTGCTTGAGCGGCACGTCCGTGATCGCGGACAGCAGCGCGTACAGCTCGGTCGATGACGCGCTGTCGCCGTCTACTTCGTCATACACCTGCTCGAAGGTCAGGCTGGCGGCAAAGGAAAGCGGCTGCCGGTGCGCGAACTTGCCGTTGATGTAGCCCTGCAGGATCAGGAAGCCCTTGCTGTGCGACGGACCGCTCTTCTGGATCTCGCGTTCGAGATTGATCACCTGGCCGCGTCCCATGCTGACCCGCGCCGTGATGCGCGATGGCCGGCCAAACGCGTAGTCGCCGACCTCGTACACGGAGAGGCCGTTCACCTGCCCGACGACCTCGCCGTCGACATCGACCTTGATCGTCCCGTTCGTGATGAACTCCTGGATGCGGTCTTCGATGAGGCTGGAGCGGTACACCTTCTGCTCGATCGCCAGGTCGACATGCTCGGCGGTGACGGCCGCGCTGTTCCGATCGCAGGCCCAGTAGTCGGCCTCGACCAGCAGGTCGACCACCTCCATCATGCGCAGCGAGAGCTTCCCCTGGTCGGACACCATGCGCGAGCTCTGCTCGATGACGCGAGCGACGGCGCTGCGGTCGAACGGCCGCATACCGAGCAGCGCCACCTGCTTCGCGACAAAGCGGGCGTACGAGTCCACGTGCTCGTCGACGCGGTCCACCTCCATGGTGAAGTCGGCCTTCGTCTTGAACAGTTTCGGGAACTCTTCGTCCATTGTCTGCAAGATCTGGAAGACGCGGCTCGTGCCGATCATCGCCACCTTCACCTGCAGCGGGATGGGCTCGGGCGAAAGCGACGCCGTTGGGATGATGCTGAACTGCTCGCCGATGTTTTCCAGCCGAAGCTGCCTCGTCCGCAGCGCGCGCTTCAGCGTCTCCCAGACCAGGGGCGCCGTCAGCAGGTCGAGCGCCTGCACCACGATGAAGCCGCCGTTGGCGCGGTGCAGCTCGCCCGGCTTGATCATCGTGTGGTCCGTGACCATCGAGCCGAAGCTCGACCGGTAGTCGATGCGCCCGAACATGTGGTAGTACGACGGGCTGTCGGCGAAGACGACCGGTGCCGTCGCATCCTTGCCATGCGTGACGATGACGTTGACCTTGTAGCGCTCGAAGACGCCGTCGCGCGGCATTGCCGGCAGGCCCGGCAGCATGGGCTGCTGCGCCTCTTCGGGCGAGCGGAAGTCGTTGATGTGCGCGAGCACGTCGGCGCCGAGGTCGTCGATGAACTCGGCGACCTGCGTCTCGTCCTGGTAGTCGCGCTTCAGCTCCTCGAGCCGCGGGTTGATGATCGCCATCATCAGCTGGCGGTCCAGCTCGGCCAGCAACTGCGCCGCGCTGCGGTCGAGGCGGCGGAGCTGCGGCGCCATCTGGGCGATGATCGAATCGAGCTCGGCCGTGCGCCCCTGGAGCTCGTGCTTGCGCTCTTCCGTCAGGAGGTCGTACTGCTCTTTCGTCAGCGGCTTGCCGTCGATCAAGGGCACGGTCGAGATGCCCATGGGGGTGACGTTGACCGCGAGCTCGCGCTGGTGCGCCTCCTTCTCCAGCACTTCGAAGAACTGCTCGCGCTTCGCCTGCAACTCCCGGTTGACCTGGTCGCGGCGTTGTGCGTACTCGTCGCTCTCGAATGCGCGTGGCACGTCGCGCCGGATGCCGGTCACGAGTTCGTCGACGTCGTGGCTGAGCTGGTGGCCGCGGTCCGGGGGCAGGCTGAGCGCACGTGGCCGCGCTGGCTCGCGGAAGTTGAAGACGTAGCCCCAGTCGCCGGGAGCCGGCCGCGTGGCGGCGATACGCTCGACCTGCGCCTTGAGCGCCGTCGACCGGCCGGTGCCGGGCACGCCCGCGACGAACACGTTGAACCCGGCCGCCTCGATGCCGAGCCCGAAATCCATGGCGCGCACGGCGCGGTCCTGTCCGACGGTGCCTTCGATCGGCTGGAGGTCCGCCGTCGTCTTGAACTTCAGGGTGCGCGGGTCGCAGGCGCGCCGCAGCTGCTTGACGCTGAGGCGCTGTGCCCGGTGTCCATTCCTTGCCATGAGGTCTCCTTCCGATGCAAGGACATCCTACCTTGACCCTCAGCGGCCGAGAATCCCGCGCGGCCGCATTGGCGACGCCGCGGAGCGAGCGTCTAGTATGCCCCGTACCGGCGTTCCAGGGGAGTAGCACTTGAGCCAATCGACGATGCCGCCCCTTCTCGCGATGCCCGATCCCCTCGCAGAGCGCGCGGCGGACCGCCGCCCGCCCGCACGATGGCTGAGGGACGCGATCGCATCGTCCCGGTCTGACATCTCGATCGTGGCGGCGATCACCACGCTGGCCGCGCTGCTGCGGCTGTGGCAGCTCGATACGACGCCGCTGGGGCTCCACGGCGACGAGGCGTGGACGGCGCTCGACGCGCAGCGCATCCTGCGCGAGGGCTGGATCGGCCCCTATGTCCTGAGCGCCCTGGGACAGCCGACCGGTCCGCTCTACTTCACGGCGCTCATCTTCAAGGTCCTGCCTGACACGACGTTCGCGGCTCGGTTGTCGATGGCGCTCCTCGGCGTCGCGACCATCCCGTTCGCCTACCTGGCGTTCGCGGCGATGTTCAACCGCGTCGTCGCCGCCTTCTCCTCGCTCCTGCTGACGGTGATGATGTGGCACCTGCATCTGAGCCGCTCGGCGTTCATGGTGACGGCGTGGCCGCTCATGGAAGTGCTGGCCCTGTGGGCGCTCTGGCTGGCGCTGCGGCGGCGTGCTATCTGGCTCTTCGCCATCGCGGGCGCTGTGCACGGGCTGGGACTCTACAGCTACAACGCCTACCTGATGTTCGTGCCGGTGCCCTGCGTGGCACTGATATGGGCGCTATTCTCCGAACACGGCTGGCGCGCGCGTACGCGTTTCCTGGTCTTGCCCTGCGGCACCTTCGCCGTGTGCGCGCTCATCGTCGCGCTGCCGCTGCTGCGCTACATCGATGCCCACCCCAATGACTATCGCGAGCACCAGCGTCTCGTCGGCCTCACCTACTCGCCCGAGTGGAAGGACGCGGGGACGTTTGGCAAGGTGAAGCTGATTGGGAGCCGGGCGCAGGAGTGGGAGCTCGGGCTGGTGCGCGGCGGTCGTGACGACTTCGGCGACGGGCTCGCCACGCCTGGACACCCGGCCATCGACCCCATCGTATCGCTGCTGGCAGCCGCGGGGTTGATCGTGGCACTCTGGAACTGGCGCAAGCCGCAGTACGCCGTCATCCTCTCGTCGCTCGTACTGCTGCCATGGGGAGCGCTGCTGACGATCAGCGACGGCCTGTTCCGGCGCACGCTGGGACTCGCGCCTTTCGTAGCGCTGCTTGCCGCGCTGCCGCTGGCGTGGCTCTGGGAACGATGCTGGCATGTGCGCGACGGCCAGCGCCGTCTGTACCTGGCCGCGACGCTGGCCGTCGTCGGTTTCGTCGGCGTGCGGACGACGGTGCAGTACTTCGGTCCGGTGCAGGACACCGTGGCGATGCGCTATGTCTTCCCGTACCAGCTCGACGCGACGTCGCGATGGCTCAACACGCTTCCTGACGGCACATACGTGTACCTCTACAGCGACCGCTGGAGCATCGACTACGAGACGCGGTTGTTTCTGGCGCCGAACGTCACCGGCGAGGATCGCTCGGTCGAGTTCCGCCCGGAGTCGCTTGGCACGCCGGACGAGACGCCGATCGACTACCGTCCGGACCGCCGGCGCGATGTGGTGTTCGTGTTCCTCGGGGATTACGAGGCCGGCGTGCGGGAGGCTGTGGCCGTCAATCCCGGCGGCTCGCTGACGGAAGTGCGGCGCGGAGACGACGTGCTGTTCCGGGGCTACTACCTGCCACGGCTGCCGGGCGAAAGCATCGCGCCGCCTTAGCCGCCCGCCTCCCGCATCTCCCGGCGCGACCGCACGTTCGCGCTCCGCGATGAGCGCTTGGACGGCACGTCCGCCGACCGCTCGGAAGCCAATGGCAGCGTGAAGGTGAACACGCTGCCACCCTCCGCGGGCGACGCAGCGTGGATCTCGCCGCCGTGCGCCCGCACGATCTCGCGGGAGATCGTCAGCCCGAGGCCGGAGCCCGAACCGCTCGCCTCGTCGCCGCTGCGATAGAAGCGGTCGAAGACGTGCGGCAACTCGGCCAGCGGGATACCGCTGCCGCTATCGCGGACGTAGAACTCGACGAACTCGCCCTCCGTCCGGCGCGCGCCCGCCTCGATGCTCCCGCCCACCGGCGTGTGCCGGAACGCGTTATCGAGCAAGTTGCCGAGCACCTGCTCGATGCGGTCGAAGTCGGCAAGCACGACGGCGTCTGCCGGCTCCGCGATGTCGAGGGCGATGCTCCGCTCATCCGCCCGGACCGAAAACACGTCGCGCACGTGCGCCAGCAGTTCGGAGACCCGCACGCCGGTGAGGTTCATGGCCTGCTGGCCCGACTCGATGCGGGAGAGGTCGAGCAGCTCGCCGACCAGGTGCAGCAGCCGCCGCGATTCGACATCGATAACGCGGGCCGCGCGGTCGCGCTCATCAGGCGTGTCGAGCGTGCCATCGAGCAGCGCCTGCGAGAAGCCGCGGATCGATGTGAGCGGTGTCCTCAGCTCGTGGGAGACGTTCGCAAGAAAGTCGCGCAGGGCGCGCTGGGATTTCTGGACCGAGTCCGCCATGCCGTTGACGTCACCGGCGAGGGCGCGCACCTCCGCGGGCCCGGACACCGGCACACGCTGGCGATAATCGCCGCGCGCGACCGCACGGATGCCGCCCGTCACCTTGCCCAACGGGCCGTACACCCATGCCCACAGCACGAGCGCGACCGCACACGCCGCGCCGAAAGCGATCAGACCGGCGAACAGCAGCCGCGGCGCCAGGTCGCGGAAGACGTCGCGCGCGCTCGCTTCCGGCAGCGCGACGACGATGGCTGCGATCCCTTCGGGCTGCGCCCGCACGGCCTTCGGCAGCGGCACGGTCACATAGATCAGCGTGCCGCCGTCGCTCAGCCGGTGCCGTCCCTCCGGCAGTTCCTTGAAGTTGATGCCGCGCTGCGCGGCGGGCGGCACGTCGAAATGCTCGTCACGCAGCCGGTCATCGGTCGCCCCCTCCTGGATCACGTTCCCCTGCGCATCGATGAGCAGGACGATGACGCCGGCGTCCTCCGCCTGCAGCTTCAGGTAGGAGGTCAGCTCGCTGCGCAGGCGGCGCCCTCCGGCCGGCGTGCTCTGCACCCCCTCGGGGAACAGCGTCAGGTTGTAGTACACGGGCGAAGCGACCGAACGCAGGGTGCTCGCCGCGATCTGGTCGCGGTAGCCCCCTAGGCGCGCGAACAGCGCCAGTCCCGCCGTCGCGAGCGTTATGATCACGATGAGGGCGAAGGAGGCGATCAGGCGGGAGCGTAGGCTGTTCAACACGGAGGTCGCTCCTAACGGCCGGCTTCGTCGATCAGCTTGTAGCCGACACCGCGCACCGTGACGATGCTCAGTCCGGAGCCCGCGAGCTTTGCCCGCACGTGCTGCACGTGGACGTCCACCGTGCGCGTCTCGCCGTAGAAGTTGTATCCCCAGACCCGATCCAGCAATTGCTCGCGCGTGAGCACGATGCCGGCATTCTCGGCCAGCGCTGCCAGCAAGTCGAACTCCTTGGTCCGCAGTTGCAGCTCACGTCCGCTGACCTTCGTCTCGCGCCGCGGCTTGTCGATGGACATCTCTCCGACGTGGATGACGGCCGCCGCGCCCGCCTGTCCATTCGCTGAACCTTCCGCGCGACGCAGGATCGCCTTGATGCGCGCCACGAGTTCGCGCGGGTTGAAGGGCTTGGTCAGGTAGTCATCCGCTCCCAGCTCCAGCCCAACGATCTTGTCAACATCCTCATCGCGCGCGGTCAGCATAATGATCGGGACGTTGCTGCTGAGCCGGACTTGTTTGCAGACGTCGTAGCCGGACATCCCGGGCAACATCAGGTCGAGCACGACCAGGTGAGGGTTCACCTGCTGGATCTTCTTGATCGCGCTCACGCCATCGGCCGCGCACGTGACCTCGAACCCTTCCTTGCGCAGGTAGAGCGTGGCGAGTTCGCGGATGTGCTCGTCGTCGTCGACGACGATGACCCTGGGTGTGGCGGCCATGGCGGCGATCTCCTGCGGCCTTACGTGATCTCCCTGCCAGTATCGTCGCAGAAATCCGGCGCGCTGCGCGTAAGAATTCTGTAAAAGCGCCGGAAAAACCCGGCAATATCGGCGGTACGCTTCCACCGCGTTCGCCGCGTGGATGCGAAGGGGAGGCCGCTGCACAGCGGCCTCCTCTTCAGACGGCGCGCGCGCTTGCCTACGGCGCGGGGGTCGCCGGAATCACCGGGGCCGGAGCGAAGCCGGCGAACGCGCCGGCCTCGGTCCAGCGCTGCAGTTCGTGGCCGTTTACGGAGTACGTCCCGTGCCCCTTGAGGTACGCCCATCCGCGGGCGGCGGCGCGCAGGTCGATGTCGCGGCCGACGACGATCACCGCGACGTCGCTGCCAGTGATGTGTGCGCTGCCATGGAACCCGAAGTAGACCTTGAACCCGCGCCACTCGCCCGTGCCGCCGATCCCCTCTACGTCCACGCGCGCGTCGCCGGCGATGTCCTTCACCAGCAACACGGCCTCTCCTGCGGTCGCGCGGTAGTCCATCCGCCCCTTCACGGCGGCGACGCCGGTACCGTGCGCGACCAGCACGCCGCGGCCCGCCACGAAGGCATCGGGCTGCGGCGGCGTCTCGGCGGCTGCGCCCGGCGCGAACGCGCTGAACACCGCCGCCGTCGCGACGAACAATGCGGCTGCGATCGAAAATCTCTTGAACATCATGTCGCTCTCCTTTGGTCTGGCTGCGGCGCTCGCCTTCGCGAGCTATCACCTTCGTCACTGCCACTATCGCCCCACAGCACTCGTACGTTGTTAATGGCCGGTCGCGCGACTGGAAACTCCGCGTAAACTTCTGGCCGGTGTTACCGGTCGCGGGCGTTCCGTGACTGTCACAGCGATGCTACGAATGTCGGGGAAACGCTTATGGCCGGAGTCGCGGCGCGGCGTCAGAATCGCGGCATGGAGAACGAACGCACCCAGGCAGAAGCCGCAGACGCCCGCAGCCGCCGCAAGTCCCCTCGCGTCATCGAGCTGCAGGCGCAGATCGACGAGCGCGACGAGATCATCCGCCTCCTGAACGAGGCGCTATCGCGCGCTCTGGATGAACTGACCGACGCGCGGCAGGCGGCGTAACAGGCGGAGCGGCGTAATCAGGGGACCGGTTCGAACCGCTCGCCGCTCACGCGGTAGACGACGAGGCCATACGGTCCGGGCGAGTCGCCACGGCGGTCGCCGTGCTCGTCGAATTCGATCGTCCCGGTCAGTCCGGCGTAACGCTGCTGGCGCAACGCATCTGCCAGCCCGGCCCTGTTGATCACGAGCGCGCCGTCGTCGGCCTGTTCTGCGGTGGATTCGATTGCGGCGAGCAGGCTGTTGACCGCGTCGTGCGCCTGCAGGACGAATGCGGTGGCGGGGACCCGCTGGAAACGCTCGCGAAAGCGGCTGACGAACGCCTCGTCCGGCACGGCGCCGCCCGTCACGACCGCCCCCTCCGTGGCCGGGCGGCCGGGAATGACGAAGTCGCGGACGCTCAGCAGCCCGTCAGGTGCGATGAACGTGCCGCCGTAGCCGGTTTCTCGCAGCGCCTTCACGAGCAGCGCTCCTTCCGGGTTCAATCCCTCGAACACCACGGCCTCGGGCGCGGCGCTTTGCACCTGGCGCGCCAGCGGCAAGAAATCGACCGAGCCGCGCTCCACGCGCTCCCGTGACACGATCCGTCCGCCCAGCGCCTCGAACTCGCGCGCGAAGGCGTCGGCGAGCGTCTTGCCGTACGGCTCCCCGTCATCGATCAAGGTGACCGCGCCGGCCTTCAGCGTGTCTGCCGCGTACCCGGCCTGGACGGCCGCCTGGGCGTCGTCGCGCCAGGCGGTGCGGAAGAAGAAACGCTCGCCCTGCTCAGAGACGTCGATCCGCGTCACCGAGGGCGAGATGTGCACGATGCGCGCGGCCTCGTACACCCTGTTGGCGGCTTGAGCGCCGATCGTGCACATGGGGCCGACAACGCCGGCGAGCGTCTCCATCTCGATCAGCTGCCGCGCGACATCCACCGCCTTCTCTGCATCGGTGCAGTGGTCGTCCATGCGCTCGATCTTGAGCGGATGTCCCAGGAGGGTGCCTCCGCGGCTGGCGATTGCCAGCTCGGCGGCGTCGGCGATGTCGTTGCCGAGCGTCGCCTGGTCGCCGCTCAGCGGCGCCGAGATGCCGATGATCACTGGCTGGCCCCGGGCGATGATGATGGATGGCGGAAGCGTATCGACGGCTGTCGGCGTGGCCTGCCGCGTGCTGGAGCCGCCGCAAGCGAGCAGCAGCGCGCAGCAGAGCACCAGGGCGATGCGGGAGAGTGTCTTCGGCATGTATCCTCTGGCGGCCGGCGCAGACGCCGGCGGGCGCCGCGCGTATTATGCTCGCAGGCGCGCCGGGCCGCCAACTGGCGCGCGGGAGGGCGGGCCGTGTCCATCGAGAAAGCATTCGCCATACACGCGAGCCCGCGTGAAATCTACCAGGCGCTCGAACGCGACATCGCCGGCGCGCAATCGCACGACGGCGAGACATTCGAGGTACTGCGGCGCGACCCGGACCGCTCGCTGGAGTTGCGCGTCACGATCGGCGGCGTGCCGTGCTGGTTGACCTACCGCCTGCTGCCGCGGGACGGGTACACCGAGGTCGCGGGAGTGCTGACGCCGTTCGGCTTCAAATACACGCTGTTCCGCCTGATCACGCTCGGGTTGCGCGACGAGGGTTTCACGATGGCGCTCGTCCAGGGCCTCGTCAACTTGAAGGAAGCAGTCGAAGGCCCAGGCGGCGCCGAGGAAACGGGCGCGTCCGAATGAGCGAGGGCGGCTCGCTGGCTTCTGCGTCGCGAGGCGCCTCCCTCGAAACGTTGACGCCGTCGCGCGGAGCCCGGGCGGGCGGCCCCCGGCGCGTGATATGTTGTTGGCCCCGCCGAGGTTGGAAGTAAGCAGATGATCGATTCACCTGGCAAGACCGCTTCGCCCGAACTGCCGGCGCAGCGAGACGCGTCCAGCGGCCGCGTGCTGTCCATCGACATCCTGCGCGGGCTCGCCATCCTGTGGGTCATGGCCTTCCACCTGTACGCGGACATGACCTACCACATCCCCCAGGCCTGGCTGTTGTACCCCGCGTTCCGCGACCGCGTCGGCGAAGGCAATCCGCTGGCCGCGCTGACGGCGCTCGGCGAGCTGATCCTCGGCCAGGGATACATGGGCGTCACCGTCTTCATGATCCTGAGCGGCCTTTCACTCACCATGAACGCCAGCCGCCGTCCCGAGCCGCCGATCCTGACCGCATATGCGGCGCGCTTCCGCCGGCTGATCGTCCCCTACTGGGGCGGCGTGCTGCTCTTCGTCGCCACCATCGCCGTCATCGCCCTTCTCCAGATGTGGCGCCATGGCGGCAGTTTCATGGACCAGTGGTGGCAGGTGCGCATCGCCGTCATCCAGCCCGTCCGCGTCGCATGGGACGATGTCGCCTGGGCGCTGACGGTCATGCCGTGGCTGTTCCGCGAGAAGCAGGCAACGGTGCCAGTCGGCTCGCTCTGGTTCGTCGAACTGCTGCTCCAGTACTACTTGATCTTTCCGTTCGCGCTGGTCGTGCTCCGGAAGGTCGGTCCGTGGAAGTTCGCGGTGGGCGCCATCGCGTTCTCGCTGGTAGCCCGCGCGGTCTTCATCATCGTCGCGCGCGAGACGATGGCCTCGTATAACCTCGCCCGCTACCTGGAGTCGCTGGCCCCGTTCCGAGGTTCCGAGTTCCTCATCGGCATGAGCCTTGGCTACCTGCTGGTGCACGGCCGCGAACAGATGGCGGAGTGGGTGCGTTCACCAGTCGACGTCGCCGGCCTGGTCGTGATCGGCGTGCTGCTCATCATGGGCGCCACCGTGCTCGGCCCCAAGGCCGATGTGTTCCTGACGTCGAGCGAGATCATGCTGCACCTGGGCCTCGCCGCCTTGATGCTCCCGCTGCTGTTCAAGGCGCCGGGACGGCTCGAAGTCAGCCTGCCGGCGCGGGCGCTCGTCTTCCTGGGCGTGGTGTCGTTCACGGCGCTGATCATCGATGACCAGATGCGCTACGTGAACAGCTTCCTCCGCCTCGAAGGGCTGAGCGGGCCGCCGTTCTGGTTCTTCCTGTGGGTGGTGTACATCCCCGTCGGGACGCTCCTTGCGTACCCTCTCGCGAGGCTGTTCGGCCTCCTGCCGCAACAGCGCGCCAAGGCAGCATCGAAGCTGACCGCGGCGGCAGACTCACCGCCGGCAATGGACCTGCAGCCGGCTGGTGGCGGCTGACGAGGACACCGGCCTACGCCGTCCGCGCGATTTCGCCGCCGCCGCGTCGCTCGTGATGCGTCAGCCGTGTCGTCAGACTCCGGGCTGGTCGTGGATGATGTGCACCGCCTCCGGCAGGATCGATAGCTCGATATCCTTCTCGCGGTCCAGGCCCAGCCGGAAATAGGTGTACGCCGGCAGTTCTATCTCCAGGTCATGCCGCGCGCTGGACCCGGCCACGCGCACGAAGAGGCGGTAGATCTCTGACCCCATGACCTCCTGCGTGATGTGCCCCGCCAGGACGTTGGGGCGGGCATCGTACGTGTCCCCGGGGCGGCGGATCATGATTTGCGTCGGCCGTACGCACGCCTCCACTCGCTGGCCGGGAGCGAGCGGCGGTGCCGCATGCGTCGGATACACCGCCGCCGCGATCGGCCGTCCGGCCCAGTCGAGATGCACCACACCGCCAGACACGTCCCGGACGGTCATGGACAGGTAGTTGCGCGTGCCGACCAACTCGCCGACTCGGCGGGTCGATGGTCGGTAGAAGATGTCCTCGCGGGAACCCTGCTGCAGGACGCGCCCGCCCTCGATCACGACGATCCGGCTGCCGAGGCTGAATGCGTCGGACAGGTCGTGCGTCACGATCAGGATCGGGATGCCGCGCGACTCCTGCAGCGACACGATGGCATCACGCAACTCGGCGCGAAGCGGCGCATCGAGCGCGCTGAACGGCTCGTCCAGCAGCAGGATGTCCGGCTGGAACGCCAGCGCACGCGCCAGCGCGACGCGCTGCTGCTGTCCCCCGGAGAGCTCGTGCGGGCGTCGGCGCTCCAGGCCCCCCAGCCCGGCGAGGTGCACCATCTCCGCGACGCCGCGGTCGCGTGCCGCGCGAGCGCTCCCTTGCAGCCCGAACGCGATGTTGTCGGCGACGGTCAGATGCGGAAAGAGGGCGTACCCCTGCGGCACGTAGCCCACCCGCCGCGCCCGCAAGGCCACGTTGACTCGGCGTGCGCTGTCATACAGCACGCGTGAACCGACGGCGACGCGCCCTTCGTCGAGCCGCACGAGTCCGGCGATCGCCTTGAGCGTCAGCGTCTTGCCGCCGCCCGATGGCCCAAAGAGCACGGCAGTTTCGGCGCCGCCTGAAAACTCTACATCCAGGCGGAACTCCCGGAATTGCCGGCGCGCGCGCACGGCGACCGCACCGCCCGCTCCTTCCGCCCGCTCATCTGCGAGTCCCCGCTCGGCTGCGCTCATGGTGTTCGCCGGAAGCGCAACGTGGACCAGCTGAACAGCAGCAGGCACGTCAGGCTGATGCTGACAAGCAGCAGCGCTGTCGCGTTTGCGCGCGCGATGTCGCCGGCCTGCACCGCATCGTACACGGCGATGGGCAGCGTGCGGGTCTCGCCGGGGATGTTCCCTGCGACCATGACCGTTGCGCCGAATTCGCCTGCCGCTCTCGCGAACGCAAGGGCGATCCCCGCGGCCACGCCGCGCATCGCGAGCGGCAACGTGATCGAGAAGAACACGCCGACGCGCGACCGCCCAAGCGTTGCCGCCACGCGCTCCAGCTCCGGATCGACTTGCTCGAACGCCGACTGCGCGGTGCGGATCAGCAGCGGCGCCGAGAGCACAGCGGCCGCGATCGCTGCGCCCTGCCAGGTGAAGACCAGCCGCACCCCCAGGCCTTCTTCGAGAAAGCGGCCGAACGCGCTGCTCCGCCCCAGCGCGCGCAGCAGGTAGTAGCCGACGACGGTCGGCGGCAGGACCAGCGGCAGGGTCGTCAACGCCTCCACGATCGCCCGTCCCCGGAACCGGTAGCGTGCCAGGATCCACGCCAGCGGAGTGCCGGCGACAACCGACAGCAGCGTCGCGAGGGTCGCGACCTGCAGCGTGATGATGACGTCCGAGGCATCGATGGCGCTCATGGTGCACCTTCTCCCGGGAGTGCGAATCCGTACTCGCGCATGATCGCTCGCCCTTTCGGCCCGTTAACGAATGCCAGGAACGCTCTCGCCACGTCCGCGTGCTTGCTCTGCCTGAGGACGGCCGCCGTCTGGCGCAGGGGCTCGTGGAGCTTGTCATCGATCAACACGTAACGGATGCGGTCCCCGTTCTGGATCGCGAGTGATAGCGGGATGATGCCTGCGTCGGCATCGCCGGTCAGGACGTACTGGGTTGCCTGTGATGCGTTCTCGCCGAGCACGAGCTTTGGTTCGATCGCGTCCCACAGGCCGAGCGCCGTCAGCGCCTGTTTCGCCGCCAGCCCGTATGGTGCGTGATCGGGGTTCGCGACCGCGATTCTCTTGAATCGGGGATCGTCGAGGTCTGTGAGCATGCCGGGAGCCCACGATGAGCCGGCGTTCGTCGCAAGCACAATGCGCCCGAAGGCGTAATCCTGTTTCGTACCGGGGAGGATCAATCCGTCCTTGGCGAGCTCGTCGACATATTCGACGCTCGCCGACGCGAACACGTCGCCGGGCGAGCCCTGCTTGATCTGCGACGCGTACGTCCCGGACGAGCCGTAGCTCAGCGTCACGCGACAGTCGCACGTCTCCTCGAATGCCGCCCCGATCTTGTCGAACGCCCCGCGGAGGTCCGATGCGGCGAGCACGATGATCGAGCCAGAGAGGCCGCCGGGTGAACCCGGCGTCGCCGCGTCGGTCGCGTCCATCGGGCTGGACTTCGTGCCGGCGCCGCACGCGACGAATATCGCCGCCATGACGGCGGCCGCTGTGATCGCCGGGACACTGGCCCATCGCGGGAGTGTGCAGTCGATGTGTCCCTCCTCGGAGGTGGCGCGCTGCTCAGCGGCCCTCGCGCCGTGCCAGCTCCATGCGGACGAAGGGGTTCCGCTGCCGCTCGTCCCCGATCGTCGTCTGGCCCATGTGGCCCGGCAGGACGACGGTGTCATCGGGCAGCACGAGCAGGCGGTCGACGATGCTGGCCAGCTCCTGCCCCTCATCGCCGCCGGGCAGGTCGGTGCGGCCGACGGAGCCCTGGAAGAGCGTGTCGCCGGCAAAGAGCACGCCGTTCGCCAGGAAGCAGACGCTACCCGGCGTGTGCCCGGGCGTGTGCAGCACCTTGAGCTTCAGCCCGTCGACGTCGACTTCGTCGCCGTCGGCGAGGAACGCGTCCGGATCCGGCGGGCTCGGTACCTCCACGCCCATGAAGGCGCGGGCGGACTGCGCGGTGCTGCGGGCGAGTTCCAGGTCACCCGCGTGCAGGAGGAAGCGCGCGCCGGTCGCCTCACGGACGGCGCCGACGCCCAGGATGTGGTCGATGTGCGCGTGGCTGTTGGCGATGTACTTGATCCGGACGCCCATGTCCTTCGCCATCGCCAGGATCTCGTCCGGCTCGTCGCCCGGGTCGACGCAGATCGCCTCGCCGGTGCGGCGGTTCCCGATCACCCAGCAGTTCTCCTGGAAGGCGCCCACCACGATGCCGTGGATGATGATCTCGTTGACCGATGGATCGCCGCTCATGCAGGGACTATACGCACTGTGCCCGCCGTCCGCGAGATCTCATCGCGCGACTGCGGCGTATTGTTGCGGATTCGTTGCAGTGCAAGCGGCGCGGGCCGGCCGATAGTAAGAGGAGACACGCGTAACTTGTGTTGGAATAGTGAAGGCTCTACAATCTCCCGAATTCGCAGCCCCTAAGGCATTCCAGAGGATCCATGAACAAGACAGAAGATCAGGCTCGCGCAAAGCGGGTGCGCACGGAGCAGGCGATCCAGTATGCGATGCAAAGCCGCTGGGATGACGCCATCACCGCTAATCGCGCGATCATCGCTGCGTTTCCCGACGAACCGGAGGGCTACAACCGCCTTGGCAAGGCGTTAAGCGAGACCGGCAAGATCAAGGAGGCGCGCGAGGCGTACCAGCGCGCCCTCGAACTGGAGCCGACGAACACGATCGCTCGCAAGAACCTGGACCGGCTCGCCACGGCCCGCGCGAAGGCGGAGCCCGACAAGGCGCAGCAGGTCGACACGAGCCTGTTTATCGAGGAGAGTGGCAAGACTGGCGTCTCAGTGTTGAAGCCGGCGAACATCAAGATGCTTTCCACGCTTTCGGCTGGGGACGAGGTCGCGCTCAAGAGTGTCGGCTCCCGCCTGACCGTCGAAACGATGGCAGGCGAGTACCTCAGCGATGTCGAGCCCAAGCTGGCACTGCGGCTGACAAGGCTCATGAACGGCGGCAACAAGTACGCCGCGGCCGTCGCCAGCCTCAATGGCGAAAGCGTGCGCGTGATCATCAAGGAGACGTTCCAGCATCCGGACCAGGTCGGGCGCCTCTCGTTCCCGGCCGGAAAAGCCGGCGAGGTTATCCGCCCCTACACACGGGAGAGCTTGGTTCGCACCGACGCGGACGAGGACGAGGACTCCACCGAAGACGTTGAAGAGTGGGAGGACACCGACGGCGAAGGCGAGGCCGAGCCTGAGACCCGCGAAGTCAACATCTTCGATGTGGCGCGCGACGAAGACGCGGACGATGTCGAGTTCGAGGAGTAGCACCGGCGGGCAGCGCACAGCAGCAACAGGGCAGCCAACCGGCTGCCCTGCTTCGTTTGCGCGCGCGGTCCGCTTCGCCTCCTGACCGATGCCCGTGTTAGCCTGTCTTAACGGCACGCGCGGGCTCGCGCGATCTCAACCAGCATCGTCGGAGACGGTATGCACATGGGTGATGCTCCACGCATCGGCGTGACACGGTGGCCAGACATGACGGACGAGGCCGTGGACCGGTACTGGTCGCGCGTGCGAGAGGCCGGAGCGGAAGTGGTCGATCTCGACCAGGCGTCCGCGGGCCGTGTTGCCGATCTTGCGCCGCAGTTGGATGCGCTTGTGCTCACCGGCGGCATCGATGTAGATCCCGGGCGCTATTCAGACGAGCGTCACAGGAAAGTGAAGGAGACTTCGCCGGAGCGCGACGCGATGGAGTTGGCGTACCTGGACGCCGCGTTACGTCGCGACCTTCCCGTGCTGGCGATCTGCCGGGGCCACCAACTGATGAACGTGGGCTTCGGCGGCACGCTGCTGCAACACATCGACAGCGGCGAGCATCGCGCTGACTTCAGCACGCCGGACTACCCGTCGCGCTGGCACCGCGCGCGTTTGCTCGCGGGCACGAGGCTGGCCGACGCGTTCGGCGCGACGGAGTTCGAGATCAACTCCCGCCACCATCAGGCCGTGCGCCACGCCGACCTGGCCTCCGGACTGCGCCCGGTCGGCTTCGCCGACGAACACGGCGTGGAGTTGATCGAGGGAGCGGAGAGCGAGCAGCATCGCTGGGTTGTGAGCGTGCAGTGGCATCCGGAACGTCCGGAGGAGCACCACCCGGCATTCGCGCCCCTCATGCGGCGTCTGTTCGCCGCCTTCGTGGCGCAGGCGCAGAAGGCGCGTGCCTAGCGCGGTGGCGTCGCGGCGATGCGGAACGGCACCGAGCGCGCCAGCGCGCCATCGAGCCACAGTTCGGCGGCGGCCTCGGCGGGCCCTTCGAGCTTGATCCCCATGTTGACCGTCAGCATCACGCGTTGGGTTGTCCCGGGCGGCAGGCCGGGTGGACGGCCCTGCTCGAACTCTCCGCTTACGTCGCCGTACGCCGTGCCGTCCTCCGCGTGGACGTAGATGCGGAACTGGTGGCGCGCGTTCGTCTCCATCCACGGAATGAGGATGCCGGCCGCCACGGCCATCTGGTGCTGGGCCGGGAACTCCTTCACCCAGACCAGCGACCAGCCGCCGCCCAGCATGTAGAGCTTCTCGCCCTGGACCTGGGCCGCGTCCGCCAGGATCAGGAAATCCGCGGAGATCGGGTCGCTCACAGTCGGGCCCTCATGGCGTGACGCCCGCGGCCGTCAGCAACTCCGACGCGCGCTGGCCGGCTGCGGCATCGCCGAACGCCTCGGCGATGATCTGCTGTACCTTGGCCGCATCCAGCAGCTGGATCGATGCCGTGCAGCTCTGACAGCTCACAGCGGCATCGCCAAGCGACGTCGTCTTCAGGTTGGCGTCGTCCACGCCCTTCAGCATCGATAGCACGCCCGCCGACTGGCGCATGCTCATGTCCGTCTTGATCGTCTTGCGATACGCGCGGTACGCCGATGGCAGGCGCAGGATCGACAATGGTGACGACGCCTCGTGGATCAGCGCCGAGCCGACGCGCTGTTGCCGCTCGATCCGGTCGAAGTCTGTCGAACCCTCGCGGATGCGGCCGTAGGCCACGGCCTGGTAGCCATCCAGGGTGATCGTCCCCTGCGCGAAATGCTGCGGCACGACGTTCACGTCGTCGTCCGAGTAGTCTTCCTGTCCGAACTCGCGCGGGTTATCGATGGTGACGCCGCCCATCGCATCGATCAGCCCCTCGGCGCTGCGCTGGTCGAAGACGATGTAATGGTCGGCCGTGATGCCGAGATTGTGTTCAATGGTGCGCATCACGGCCTTCGGTGCAGCGCTGCCGTCCTTCGACGAGTAGTTGTAGACGTACGCGGTGTTAATGCGATCCTGGCTGAAGCTCCCGTCGCTCGCCGGTATCTGCATGAGCGTGTCGCGCGGGATGCTGACGAACGCCGCCTTGTGCGCCTTCGGATCGATGCGGACCAGCAGCACGGTATCGGTGCGGCTGGCGCCGGTCTCCGAAGGGCGCCGGTCGAGTCCGATCACGAGCACCGTGAACGGGCGGTCGGGCAGCCCGAACAGCATCGGCGCACCGCCCGGGAACGGCACCGATGCATGGACCTGCGTGAATGGCACCGGCAGCGGCTGCACTGCGGTGCCTACGGCCAGGACGAGGTAGGCCCCGAGGAGCAGGATGAAATTCCGGAGCCAGTGTGACCGGCGCACACGGCGCGGCGGCGCAAGCACCACCGGAGGCGCTCCGGGCACCGGCATTGTCCGCGGCCGGTCGCGCAATTGGCCGTAGGCTTCGAAGTCCTCCATGACTGCGGCATCATAGCGCACGCTGCGACGGCGCCGCCGCCGACCGGCGCGTTATCGCGCCGGGCTCATCGCCGGTATCATCCCCTCATGCGTATCGGACAGGGAATCGACGTGCACGCGTTCGCCGAGGGTCGGCGGTTGGTGTTGGGGGGCATCGTGGTTCCGTACGCACGCGGGCTCGCCGGACACTCCGACGCCGACGTGCTGCTACACGCCGTCATCGACGCCATGCTCGGAGCGGCGGCGCTCGGCGATATCGGAGGCATGTTCCCATCGACCGACCCGCAATGGCAGGACGCGAGCAGCCTGGACCTGCTGCGGCGCGCGCACGAGCGCGTGCGCGCCGCGGGATACGGCATTGTCAATCTCGATGCTACGGTGGTGGCGCAGGAGCCACGGCTGGCCCCGTATGTGCCCGCGATGCGGGAAGCGATCGCTCGTGCGCTGGATATTGACGCAGCCGTGGTGAGCGTCAAGACGACCACCTCGGACGGCCTGGGGTTTACAGGCCGTGGCGATGGCATTGCCGCCCTTGCGACCGTGCTGCTAGAGTAGACGACAACGACGTAGCGGCCGCGCGGCGGCCTGGAGTCACACCGTGGCGAAGTCTTCCTTTCCCGGATTCGCTACCGGCGCTCGCATGGATGGCGGGGCGCTGTGCTGTTGTCCCCCGGGGCGCTCCGCGTAGCGAGCACCCCGAGCGCAACCGACAACACATCAGGGAGTAGGAGGAGGACCTCGTCCTCATGTTTGCACTCAAGTCCATCAAACGTGACATCGACGCCATCCGCGAGCGCGACCCCGCGGCGCGCGGCGCCATCGAGATCATGCTGGCCTATCCCGGCTTTCACGCGCGGGAGATGCACCGGCTGGCCCACACGCTGCACAGACGCGGCGTGCCCGTGCTCCCCCGCGCGATCTCGAACTTCAGCCGCTTCGTCACCGGGATCGAGATCCACCCCGGCGCCCGCATAGGCGAAGGGCTGTTCATCGATCACGGCATGGGAGTCGTGATCGGCGAGACGGCCGAGATCGGCGACGACTGCCACATCCTGCAGGGCGTGACGCTCGGCGGCACCAGCATGCATCGCACCAAGCGCCACCCGACGCTCGGCAACCGCGTGACGGTCGGCGCCGGTGCCAAGCTCATCGGCGCGGTCGAGATCGGCGACAACGCGCGCATCGGTGCGGGCTCGGTCGTCGTGACGAACGTGCCCGCGAACGCGACGGTCGTTGGCGTGCCCGGTCACGTCGTCTCGTTCCACGACCCGGGCGGCGACACGATCACGAAGCTGCCGGACCCCGAGTGGGATCGCATCGACGCGCTGGAGCAGCACATCGAACGGATGGACCGCCGCATCAGGGCGCTGCAGGAGCAGTTGGAGGCGCTGGGCGTGCATTCGGCGGAGCAGGGGCCGGACGGCAACGAGCCGGTGCACCTGCATCGCGTGCGCGAGCCGCTCGCCGGCGATGCTCCCGGCGCACGCCCGAGCAGGGAGGCGATCGGCGGTTGATCCGGTTCACGAACACGCTCACCCGAAAGCTTGAGGAGTTCGAGCCCCAGGGCGGCATCGTCACGATGTACGTCTGCGGCATCACCCCGTACGACGAATCGCACATTGGCCATGCGATGAGCTACATCGTCTTCGACGTGCTCAAGCGCTACCTGCAGTGGCGCGGCCACACCGTGAAGCACGTCCAGAACTTCACCGACATCGATGACCGCATCATCGAGCGCGCAAACCGGCTCAAGATCAGCACCGATGAACTGGTCGAGCGCTTCATCGGCATGTACATGGACGACATGCGCGATCTGAATGTGCTGCCGGCTGACGTGTACCCGCACGCGACGCGTGAAGTGCCGGAGATGATCGACATCATCCGGGGCCTCATCGAGAAGGGGTACGCGTACGAGGCGACGTCGCCACAGAGCGAATGGTCGGACGTCTACTACCGGGTGTCTGCGAAGCAGGACTACGGCAAACTGTCGCACCGCACGCAGGAGTCGCTCCTTGCGGGCGCGCGAGTTGAGACGGGGGAGCACAAGGAGAATCCCGCGGACTTCGCGCTCTGGAAGGGCGCCAAGGCCGGAGAGCCTTCCTGGGACAGCCCGTGGGGTAAGGGCCGCCCCGGCTGGCACATCGAATGCTCAGCCATGTCGCTCAAGTATCTCGGCGAGCGCATCGATATCCACGGCGGCGGCGAGGATCTCATCTTCCCGCACCACGAGAACGAGATCGCCCAGACCGAGGCGTTCACCGGCGCGACGCCCTTCGTGCGCTACTGGCTGCACAACGCCTGGGTGAAGATGGGCGAAGAAAAGATGAGCAAGTCGCTCGGCAACTTCATCACCATCCGCGACGGCCTGAAACGAGTGGGCGGCGATGGCCTGCGGCTCTGGGTCCTGACCTCGCATTACCGCAAGCCGCTCACCTTCAGCGAGGACACGCTGGACGCAGCGAGGGCAGGCGCGGACCGCCTTCGGACGGCCGCCCGCGCGACCGGCGCCGATGGCGACGGCGCGATCGACTTGCCGGCGTTCCGCGACCGCTTCACCGCGGCCATGGACGATGACCTGAACACGCCGCAGGCGCTGGCCGTCCTCTTCGACCTGGCCAAGGAAGTGAACCGCGCACGCGATGAGGGCCGTGGCATCGCTGCCCCGCAGGGACTGCTCCTGGAACTCGCAGACGTGCTTGGGCTGCGGTTGGAGCAAACGGAGCAGGCGATCGAGGCCGCCCCGTTCATCGAACTGCTGGTGCGAATCCGCACTGAGCTCCGCGCCGCGAAACAGTGGCAGCTGGCCGACCGTGTGCGCGACGGTCTCTCCGCTCTGCATGTTGTGCTGGAAGACGGGGCGCAGGGGACGACCTGGAAGCCGGAGTAGCCGGCCGTTCGTGAAGTTCCGGCGTTACGCGGCGGTGAGCAGCACCAGCGCCTCGATGGCGGCCTCCTGCTGCGGGTACTGATACATCGTCACTTGCCACGCCCCGGCGCCGCGTGCCAGGTGATTCCGCATGCGCAGCAGCGCGTCTTTCGCTCCCTGGGTGTCCGTCTCCACCAGCAAGACGACGATCGTGTCCTCGAACGCGCGCGCGACGACGTCTTCGAACCTCGCGGCGCCGCGCAGCGCCTGCAGACCGTACTCCATCTTCTTGTGGGGGGCGATGCCGTCGGGGGCCGGGACTTCCTCGAACACGAGCAAGGTAAACGGGTGGCCATGGCGCTTTCCGCGTGCGATCTCCTCGCGGATGCGCGACTGGATATACGGCCGGTCGTGAACGTTGAGATCCGTCAACGTCATGCCCTCCTCAACTAACCGTTGGAGTATCGGCGGAGCGGCGGGTCCCGTGATGGGCCGTTGCGTCAGTCGCGCGCCAATCTCGCCAGGCCCAGATTCGTTTGCCCCTAGAAGGGGCCATTCCTATAATGGCGGGACGCCTGCGATCGAGGCATGCCCAGAGCCTGCTCGGAGTTGACGACACGTGGCTGCACCTGACCCCCTGGCCGGCGTCCGCTCGATCCTCGTGCCTGTCGATGGCTCCCCTGCCAGCATGGACGCGGTGCTCTTGGCGTGCTCCATCGCCAGGAAGAACAAGGGCAAGGTGTACGCTGTCCATGTGATCGAGGTCAAGCGGTCGCTCCCGCTCGATGCCGACCTGTCCGAGGAAGCTTCCGCAGGCGAGGATGTGCTCGCGCGGGCCGAGCGGGTGGCTAGCGAAGCCGACTTCCGCATCGAGGGGGAACTCCTGCAGGCGCGCGAGGCGGGCCACGCCATCGTCGACGAGGCGATGGAGCGGGATGTTGACCTCATTCTTCTCGGGGCGGAGCACAAGGCGCCGCTTGGTGAGTACCAGATGGGACGGCTCACGCAGTACGTGCTGCGCGCGGCGCCCTGCAACGTATGGCTCTGGCGCCACCCTGTGCGAGAATAGGCAACGTGGGGTGGGAGCATCATGAGAAAAGTTGTGATTATGGGCTGCGGCCGGGTTGGCGCGGCCCTCGCCATGGACCTTAGTCGCAGCGGCGACCAGGTGCTCATCCTGGACATCGACCCCGCGGCATTCCGCTTCCTGCCCGACGACTTCAATGGCACCAAGGTGGTCGGCAACGGCATCGACCTCGATGTCCTGCGCAAGCTCGGCATCGAGGGCATGGATGTCTTTGTGAGCGCGACGCGCGGTGACAACCGCAACGTGATGGCGGCGCAGATCGCGAAGCACATCTTCGGCGTGCCGATCGTCGCCAGCCGAGTCTTCGACCCGCTGCGCGAAGAGATGTACCGCAACATGGGACTGCGCACGATCAACCCGACGCGCGTCCAGGCGAAGCGCCTCAAGCGCATTATCGATGCCAAGTCAGACGAGGAAGCCAACGAGATGGTGGCCGAGTTCATGCGGCAAGAGGAGATCTAACGCATGTACATCATCGTCGTAGGCGGCGGTAAGGTCGGGTTTCAACTCGCCAAGGAACTCGTGGAGGCAAACCACGAGGTGCTGATCATCGAGCAGGACGCGCAGAAGTGTGCCGAGATTACCGACGAACTGGGCGACATCGTCATGGAAGGCGATGGCTGCGAGGCGACGGTGCTGGAAAAAGCCGGCACGCAGCGCGCCGACATGCTGCTCGCCGTGACGGGCGATGACGAGGACAACCTGGTTTCCTGCCAGGTGGCAAAGGAGCGCTTCAACGTCGCGCGGACCGTCGCGCGCATCAACAACCCCAAGAATGAAGAGATCTTCCGCAAGCTGCAGGTGGACATCACCGTCAGCGCTACGTCGGCGATCATGGCGCACATCGAGCAAGAGCTGCCGACGCACCACCTGATCCCGCTGATGAAGCTCAAGGGCAGCGGCCTGGAGATCGTCGAGGTGCGCATACCGGACGACTCGCGCGTTGTCGGACAGCCGATCAAGAACATCCTGCTGCCGTACCAGTCGATGATCTCGCTCGTCGTGGGCGAGGATGGCCAGCCGAAGGTGCCATCCGGTGAGACGATCCTGCACGCCGGCGACGAGGTCGTCGCCGTGACGATGCACGAGAGCGAGGAGTCGCTGCGGGAGGCGCTGATGTCGCCGCCGCCGCCGCGCAGCTTCTAGTGGCAGCCAGCGTCCGCGTCGCGTATCTGGGGCCGGCGGGCACGAACTCCGAGGTCGCCGCGCTCCGCGCGTATCCCGCCGCCGAACACGTGCCTTACGCCACCATCGTCGCCGCGGTTCGCGCCATTGAGGCGGCCGAGTGCGACCTCGCCGTCGTGCCGATCGAGAACAGCCTGCAGGGAGCCATCACCGACACCGTCGACCTGCTCATCCGCGATGAGGGGATCGCGATCTGCGCCGAGGTCGTGCTGCCCATCGAGCATTGCCTCATGGTGCGGCCCGGCACCGTGCGGAGCGGCATCGAGGTCATCTACTCGCACCCGCAGTCGCTGGGGCAGTGCCGGCGCTACCTGGAGGAGAACTTCCCAGGCGTGCGCACCGAAGCCGCGCTCTCGAACGCGGAAGCGGTCGCGATCGCGATGCGGACGCCTGGGGCGGCCGCCATCGGTCCGGCGCGCGCGGCCGACATCTATGGCGCCGAGATCCTGCAGCGCGGCATCGAGGACTCGCGCGTGAACAAGACGCGCTTTGTCGCGCTCGGGCGCGCAGGTGCGCCGCCCACGGGCCGGGACAAGACCTCGCTGGCGTTCGCGGTGGCGCACGACCGGCCGGGCACCCTCGTCAGCGTGTTGCACGAGTTCGCCGATCGTTCGATTAACATGACGAGGATCGAATCGCGGCCTTCGGGCGAGGATCTCGGCGTGTACGTGTTCCTCATCGACATCGACGGCCACCGCGACGATCCGCTGGTAGCGCAGGCGCTTGCCGCCGTGCGCGAGCAGGCGGACTTCTTCAAGGTCTTCGGCTCCTACCCCGCGTACCGCGAGGCCTGATTCCCAACTGGCTCCTAAGGCCCGGATCGATAGGATGAGGCACCGCATCCGCACTTGATCGGCGACAAGGAGCTCATCCGTGGGCGCAGCAGCGGCACTCGGCTCATCCGCGCTGTGGGCGTTCACCAGCGTGCTGCTCGCGTCGCAGGCCGGACGGCTGCGGCCGCTGCTGATGTCGGCCGTGCGCAGCCTGACGGCGAGCCTGATCCTGGTCGGCCTGCTGGTCGCTACGGGCGGACTGGTGCAGATGCAGGAGATGACGTTCATCACCGGCATCTCCATGGCCGGCTCCGGAATCGTGGGGCAGGCGGTGGGTGACACGCTGTACATCAACGCGCTGGGCTTCCTGGGCGTGTCGCGTACGTTCCCGATCACCAACAGCGCTTACCCGTTTCTCACCTTCCTGCTGGCCGTTTTGCTGCTGGGTGAGGCGGTCACGTGGACACTGCCCGTCGGCGGGGCGCTGATCGTGGCCGGCATCACCTGGATCGTGCTGGAGCAGCGGCGCGCCGATGCCGAGGGCAGCGTCAAGGTCGAGTTGCTGCGAGGGGTAGCGTTCGCGCTGTTCGCGGCGCTGGCGTGGGCGACGGCGACGGTGTGGCTGCGCGGGCAGCAGGGGAACCTGAACGCCATAGGAGCGGCCAGCGTGCGCATCCCGGCCGCTTCGGCGGCGGTGTGGCTGACGCTGGCGATGACGCGGGCGGGCGAGCAGCCGCAGCGGCTGGTGACGCCTCGGAGCCTGGCTATCGTGGCCGTTGCGGGGCTGCTCGGCACGGGGATTGGCAGCATCCTGTTCATCTACTCCGTCGAAGAGATCGGCGCGGCGAGGACGGCGTTCCTGACGACATCGGCGCCGCTGTTCGCGCTGCCGATGGGGGTGCTGTTCCTCTCGGAGAAGCTGACGCCGCGGGTGCTGCTGGGCACGGCCGTCACCATCGCCGGCATCTGGCTCGTGCTGCTGTAGGCGCAGCGGCCGCAGGCTCGCGGCCGCGTGTACAATCGTGGCATGACGGAGCGGACATTCGCCCCCGACGCGCGCGCCCGCATCGCTACGGGCCTCGCCATCTTCGGCGCGCTGATCGCGGGCGGCACGCTCGGCTACATGATCATCGAGCGCTGGTCGTTCATGGACGCGCTGTTCATGACGGTGATCACGGTCACGACGGTCGGGTATCGGGAAGTGCAGCCGCTCGATACCACTGGGCGGCTGTTCACGATCTTTTTGGTACTCTTCGGCGTAGGCACGGCGTTTTACCTGCTGACGACCTTCGTCGCGCTGGTGATCGAGGGTGACCTGGGCGCCGCGTTCGGGATGACACGCATGAAGGGCCGCATCGAGCAGCTGCGCGATCACCACATCCTCTGCGGGTACGGGCGCGTGGGCGAGGAGATCGCCCGCGAGTTCGCCGAACGCAAGATGACGTTCGTGGTGGTCGAGCAGAACGACGAGGCGCTGGGACGCGCGGTCAACGCCGGCCACCTGGTGATCCAGGGCGATGCCACCTCCGACGATGTGCTGCTGGAGGCGGGCGTGCTCCACGCACGCACGCTGCTGGCCGCCTCCGACTCCGACTCCGGCAACACGTACATCACGCTGACGGCGCGGGCGCTGAACCCGGACCTGCTCATCGTGGCGCGCGCGGGCAAGCGCGAGAGCGAGGCGCGGGCGAAGCGGGCGGGGGCGGACCGCGTCATCTCTCCGTATGCGATCAGCGGGCGGCGCATGGCGCTGTCGGCGATCCAGCCGAACATCGTGGACTTCATGGACACGCTGGCGGTGGGGCACAACGCCGAGCAGATCCTGGCCGAGATCGAGGTGACGGAGGACTCGGGGCTGTTCGGGTTGTACATCCGGCACCTGCGGGAGTCTTCGCGGGTGACGATCCTGGGGCTGCAGCGGGCGAGCGGCGAGTTGATCGTGGGTCCGCGCGAGGACGTGCGGTTCGAGCTGGGCGACCGGCTGATGGTCGTCGGGCCGGAGGATGACGTGGCGGCCGCATCGCAGCCGGTGGCGAAGGCGTGACGCGCTTCGCGCGAGAACAGACAGCAGAGAGCAGACAGCAGAGACATGCCGGGAACCTGGCGCGGGTGCGGGTTTGATTGCATGTTGTTTTTCGCGATTTCTTGATTTCTACGGCTGGCCGGTGCGGGACGGGGCTGGTTTGAAGCTGGCGGCGCGGGTTTCGGCGGGCGCGGCGGCTCCTGTCTGATCGTTGTTGGTTGTTGTTGATTGAATGAGTGCGGAACTATCAAACGGGCCGAGAACCAAGAACCGAGAACCAAGAACCTGGCTCCAGCAGCCGGGGCGTTGCGGTAGGGGCGGTGCGTGTGCATGTGGCGATGGCAAGGCGGGTGGTTGACGAATGCCAGGTAGACCAGGAGCATGCGGCTGCTGTGATTGCCGTTGCGGACGGCGTTGAAGTTGCCTTTCGGTGCGCCGGCGCCGGGGCGCTTTCCTCCTCTGGGCATGGGTCACCTCCGGGAGCCGCGGATCTCGCCGATGGGCACAGGTTAGAGGGCGGGCGGCGGACCTCCTAGCGGTTGGTGTCAGTGGTGGGGTGCGGGCCGCCGCCGGGCGCGATCACTCCGCTGGACTTAGGCTGCGCCCGCGGGGATCGGTGTGGCGGGCCTTGCGGCCGTGATAAGATCGGGCGGTTCGGGGCGGGGCGCAGTCCGGTGGCGCGCCTGACTGGGGGCTCACCCCGCGCTAACGCTGTGCGTTCGTAGCTGCCGCCCGCCACGAATCACGCCCAGTTATGTGGTCTTGGTCGCGGGCCCTCAGGTGAAGCGGCATGTTATCCAGCGAGCTCCGACAATCACTGGGGGTGAAGCCCCTGCTAAGGTACTGCCCGACGATACCTTGATCACCTGTACCTAAGAAGGTCACAGCGTTTGGGGAACCATGCAATCCTACAAGACAGATCCAAAGCTTTACGTGTTCGTCTTAATGCCGTTTGATACGGACTTCCGGGACACGTACGAATTCGGAATCAAAGCCGCGTGCGACGAAGCAGGGATGTACTGCGAGCGCGTTGACGAGACGCACGTCCTCGGAACGTTGTACGACAAGATCGTCAATTCCATCGCCAAAGCGGACATCGTGATTGCTGACCTGACTGCTCGCAATGCAAACGTCTACTATGAGACGGGCTATGCGCACGCTCTCAGCAAGGTAACTATCCATCTTTGCAGGGATATCAAAGAGATTCCGTTCGACCTGCTGGGCTTTCAGCACATTGAGTACTCGGGCAGCATAGTGGAGTTGAAACGCCTACTCAAAGAGAAGCTAACCTGGGCGGCCGACTATATTAGGACCCAAGGGCGGGAGTTGGGAGCCACGTCGTTCGAATTCTACGTGGACGGGAAGGAGCTCGCGGAGCGCGTCACACTCCCGATCTTGTGGACGTATCGTTCTGACGGAGCCGTGGCTCAGTTCGCGGTGGACTTCGACCTTGAGGTGAGGAACTCGGGACTCTCTAAGAGCCAAGAGATCGGGCCGCTGTACATCTACACAAACGCAGTCGTGCTCCGTGCGTTCGTCCCCGACGGCGTAACGATCAACGACGCCGTCCCGGCGCCGGCGCGATCAGAAGTGACCGAGTTTGAGAGGAGGCATGAGATCGCGTTTCGGCGTCCGCTCGCCGCCGGTGAAGTTCAGCGCCACCGAATTAGGATGACGATCGACGACCGTCCCTCGGTAGGACAGGAAGGACCATCCTTCCCTTTGAAGCTGAGGCTCCTCACCGAGTCCGCCCCGATTGATCGCGATTTCTTGGTCAATACAGTAGTCACGGCACCGACGCCCGCAGTTGACATCGAATTTCCGGGAGAGGTCGCGGGCGAAGTGGTGGTGCACCTCACACGCGAATACATAACCAGCGAGGAAGGGTTCCAACTGCCGGTCCTCTTGCGCAACCGGTCGGCAGTCGCGCAGCGGCTAGGCCATGTGGAGGTCTACATGGATGACGCCATCGTGAGTTGCGAGCCTGATCTTCCGGGCATCTCTTTCTCAACCACGTCCTACTTTGGATCTTCTGATGAGCCGTCCTTCTCCAAGAAATATGTGAGCGCACGTGCTGAAACGCTCGACGCCGGCGCGGATGCCTTTGGAGTGTGGAAGTTCGAGCTCGCTCGAAGGGCGTTGAAGTCAGGCGAGACCCATCCCATCATGATTAAGCTGCAAACAGAGCGAGGAATTGTGTCCAGAGCCACCGTTATTCGCCTAGAATAGCTACCTGGGGGCTACTCCGCCGCTTACGCTGTCCTCTCATATCTGCGGTCCGAACCTAAACAGGCCCAGTTACCTACTGTTCAAACTCCGGAAGCCGGGGGTATTCCGCGTCAAATCCGCCGCGGAGTAGTGACGCCGAGCACCGACGGACCGATACTTATATGGTAGTCTGACTGACCATTTAGCGATGGAGGCTGCGGGTGACTCAGGAGCGGGATAGGGCCACGCTGATCGGCGAGATCGAGCGCGCACGCGACTCGCGCGTACTCTCGTTCGTGACGGGCGACAGACAACAGCTATCCGCGATGATCGCGGGAGATGTGCTGCCTCTTGCTTACGAACACCTGCGGGCGATCGGGCACGTACGCGAGATTACGCTGTTCCTCTACACCCAGGGCGGAGATTCGCTGGCCGGGTGGGGATTAGTGAACATGATCCGGGAGTACTGCGACCGCTTCGTGGTGATGGCGCCTTTCCGCTGCTACAGCTGCGGAACTCTCATAGCGTTGGGCGCCGATGAGGTGATCGTAACACCGGGCACGCAGCTGAGTCCTGTGGATCCATCCGTCGCGTCACCATACAATCCGGCAGCGCCGAACCAAGGGGGGCCGCAAGTCCAGTTGCTACCCGTTAGCATTGAGGACTTGTTGGGTTACCTGAATCTCGTCACACAAGAGGTTGGTCTGCGTGACGAGGGAGCACTGGGGCGCATCCTTGAAACGCTGTCTGAGAAGGTGCATCCGATGGCGCTCGGCGCCGTCTACCGCGCTAAGGAGCAGGTCGCGTTCCTCGCACGGCAGTTGCTGATGAACCACTTTCAGGACGTGAAACAGATCGATGTCATCATCGAGCACTTCACGAAGATGCCGAGCCATTCGTACATAGTGGGACGGCGAGAGGCCCAGCGAATTCTCGGAGACGACTTCGTGCTGTCGGCTGAAGAAGCGATCGAGACGTTGATGGTTGACTTGTACAATGCCTATCGGGATTGGATGCAGCTCAGCACGCCGTACAGCCCGGAGAATGAACTCGGCCACGAACAGCAAGCGGTTCGCACGTTTCCGCGGGCGGTGTTCGAGTCTATGCAGAATGGCGCACTTCGTACGCACGTCTTCCGGACGCGTATGGAGATCAATACGGTTCAGGTGACACAGCCCAACGTTGCGACGCCTATTGTTGGTATGCAACAGCGAGTCTTGGCTGAAGGATGGACCCGGTGGCCGGAAGGCGTGGAGGGAACGTGAACGGGAGCACAGCAGGCACCGCACCGGCGCGGTTGGACTCGACTGGCAACATGGCCGTCCCGACGATGTGGAACGGCGATACGTCCGTGGCCGCCGCGGTGACCATAGACACCGGAGGTCGCGTTGGGATTGGCTTTCCTCGTCTCCATAGGTGGCCGGTGCAGACCTCGGAGCGAGCAACCGATACGCCATCCGCCGACACGCTGGCGGCCGAGACACCCGATGCCGTTTCCATTATTCAACCACATCTGCACGACGTGTTCGAGCGATTGATCGCGTTGGCGGGGCTTCCCCGAGATTGGGATCGACAAGGTGCCGAACCCGTCGACGAAGGCGTAATTGCGCGCGCGATCGCTACGCTTCGCTACTTGATCGAGCAATCGGCGAGCGCTGGTTTCCTATTGCCGCGACCCGCGGTAGGACCATCACCTGGCGGGTCGATTGGTTTCGAGTGGGAGCATGGCGCCGACGTTCTAACGATCGAGTGTGCGCGAGGAACTGATAGCCTCGCGGTCTATCGTTCGTGCGAAGGCGAAGAGATCGAGCAAGACATTGACTCGATGCCGGCGCTCTGGGACGCGGTGCGAGACTTCCTGCGGCTCATAGCGTGAGGCAGAGCGCCGTTGTGCGACGAGATCGGGAATGCGGCGTGGCTTGTCCGGGCGATTCCTCCTAGGGAGCTTAATCCGGAGACGGGCGAACCGACCAGCTTCTCCTTCAACTCGGCCGAACTGTCAGTAAGCTGTCTCTTCCCCGAAACGGTTCGCCTACTGTTGAGCCGCACGACCTACATCTATTTGGCAGCCGTCAACGCGGGGTATTGCCGAGCCATCGGCTTGGAGTTGGTTCCCGATCCAAGTCCTGACGACCCGCACCACGTCCTAATCGTCATGGCGGGCGGGCGATCGAGCAAGGCCACGAAGCTTAAGCGGCATGCAGTCCGCGTGGCCGTCACGAGCGATGCTGACGCGGTCTATCGTCAGCTCGTCGCGGCGATCACGGCTGCGCCGCCGGTAGCGTAAACACTTCCCGTATCGGGATTCACCGAACCCCTTTGCTTACCCGCTTGATCAGCCCTTCATCTATGACCCGGGTATCAAGGCGGCATCCATGAAATCGCGCGGGCGATCTTGCGGACGCGCGCGCTACTCTGTCAACTGGCGGTAGAGGGTGGGAGGCGCTGGGGGAGTTGTTCGATGGCGGCGGCGACTTCGTTGGGCATGTCGCCATGCACGCTTCCCGTCGCGGGATGCGCCTTGTGGCTGTTGCGGGCGCAGGGGCTACCACACCAACCCAGCGCTGGCGCGGAGGAGGTCCTCTGCCTGGGCGACGATCTCGTGCACGATGTCGGCGGCGGGGCGGATGGACGGGATCGCGCCCGATGACTGGCCGGCGAACGGCATCAGTTCGTGGAAGCGGCCGCTCTGCGCCGCCTGCATCAGTTCGTCCTGGATGCGCTCCTGCTCGCGCTCGACCTCGCCGCGCTTCGCCTGCCACTCGTCGAGGAACGGGGTGCGCAGCGCGCGGGCGACGGTGAAGTAGCCGGCGTTGCCGGGCAGCGGGTTAATGTCGTTCCAGACGTCGGCCTTGATGGCGTCCTGCGACGCCGCTTCGACGATCTTCTGCTTGTGGCCGTCGGGGATCGGCGCCTCGATGGTGGCGAGGAAGCGCGTGCCGATGTTGACGCCTTGCGCGCCGAACATGAGCGCGGCGGCGAGCCCGCGTCCGTCGGTGATGCCGCCCGCGGCGATCACCGGCAGCGGATGCACGGCATCGACGACCTGCGGGACGAGCGTCATGGTCCCGACCGTGCCGCCGTAGCCGCCGGCCTCGCCGCCCTGCGCGACGATGAGGTCGACGCCGCGCTCGGCGGCATCGACGGCCTGCTGCACCGTGGTCACCTGGTGCATGACGAGCGAGCCGGCATCGTGGGCGCGCTTCACGTAGTCGTGGGGGTGGTCGAGCGCCATCGAGATGACGCGCGGGTGCGCTTCGAGCGTGAGCGCGAACGCTTCCTCGTCGATGACGGTCACGAGGTGGTTGACGGCGAACGAGCCGGCGGTGAGGTCGGCGATGCGCGCGAGCTGGCGGCGCAGGTCGTCGACGGGGCGGTTGGCGGCGCCGAGGCTGCCGAGCGCGCCGGCGTTGGTGACGGCGGCGACGAGTTCGGCCGAGGTGTAGGTGCTCATGCCGGCCTGGATGATCGGGGCATCGATGCCGAGCAGGTCGCAGATGGGGGTGCGGATCACGGGGGCCTCCTGGACGTAGAACCTAGAACCAAGACGGTAGAACCTAGAACCAAGAACCTAGAACCTAGTGCGTATGAACTACTCTGTCAACGGGCGGCAGAGGGCTCGGAGGCGCTGGGGGAGTTGCTCGATGGCGTCTGGTGGCGGGTTGGCGGGCGGCGTTAGGCTGAGGGCTCGATAGGACCCGGAGAGAGCAATGACTGTGGACAACAAGGTGCTCGTGCTCGACCTCGTCGAGTGGATCGCGGCGCGGCCGAGGCCCTACGCGGAGGTCATGGACGCGTGGGGGACATCGTGCCCGCGACTGCCGATCTGGGAGGATGCAATCGACCTCGGGTTCGTCGTGCGCGTGTATCGGGATGGCGCCGGCGCGATGGTCGATGTCACGCCGGCCGGGCGGGCGTTCCTGCGGTCGGAGGGGCGTGGCTAGCGCGACATAACGCTCGTCCGCCTCAAATCGGCGCTCACCTCTCCGACGTCACAGCCATGTTCTCGGTACGGGGAGCAGCGCACGCAGCTTGAGGAACAGGCTGTTGGCGACGCCGAGGCCGCGGGTGTTGTCGAAGCCGCGCACGCTTGCGGGGCGCAGCGCGATCAGCGTCAGGCCGGTGCCGGCGTAGGTCTCGGCGGTCATGCTGTCGTAGGCGGCGGCGCCGACGCGGCCGAGGTAGCGCGTCGCGATGCCGGCGGTCGGGCCGTCGGCTGTGAGCGGGGTTAGTTCGACCGTGCCGTCGAAAATCGCGGCGCGGTAGGGCGCGGCCTCGTCCTGGATCGTGAGGCAGACGCGCGGGTCGCGGGCGAGCGCCTTCGCCTTGGGCGAGCCGGTGACGGTCGACATGTAGAAGACGCCATCGCGGTACGTGTACCAGATCGGCGATTGGCCCGGCCGGCCGTCTGCGCGCGCGTAGGCGAGGACGGCGACGCGCGGTGCGCTGACGAAGCGCTCAAGCGCGGCGGCGTCGAATGCGGGCTGGTCACCGACGGCGCGAAACTTCAGGTGTGCGAGGCCGGACATGGGGATCCTCCGGGGGTGCGGCGCTACTCCGTCAGGCGGCGGTAGAGGGTGGGGAGGCGCTGGGGGAGCTGCTCGATGTCGGCGACGACTTCGTAGCCCATATCTTCGCACATCTGGCCCAGGTAGTCGTGGCCTTCCTTATCGACCGTGAGGGCGAAGGGGGTGATGCCCTTGCGGCGCGCTTCGAGCAGCGCCTGCTTGGTGTCGTGGATCGCGTATTCCTTCTCGGTGCGGTCGCGGCCGTAGCCGTGGTCCTGCGGCCGGCCGTCTGAGACGAGGATCATGATCTTGACCTTGGCGTCGTAGGCATCGAGCTTGGAGACGGCGTGGCGGATGGCGGGGCCCATGCGGGTGGAGCGGATGGGCGCGATCTTGTCGATGCGCTTCTTCACCTTGTCGCTGAACTGCTCCATCAGGTCCTTGATGACGTAGAACTCGACGTTGTCGCGGCCGTATCCGCTGAAGCCGTAGATGCCGTAGCTGTCGCCGATGGTCTCGAGCGCTTTGATGAAGAGCACGGTGCTCTCCTTCTCGAGATCGATGATGCGCTTGGGCGGCGCCATCGCCTGGGCGGAGCGGCGCTTGGCGAGCCACTGGAAGTACTTGCGCGGGTCGTCGTCGAAGTCGTCGTCATCGGCGTACTTCTGCTTGCGCTTCTCGATCTCTTCGTCGGTGGAGGCGCTCATGTCGAGGAGGAAGGCGACGGCGACATCGCGCTCGACCTTGTTGCGGCGCCAGTAGACCTTGTCGGTGTAGCTGTGCCCGGTCTTTCGCTCGATGGCGTAGTCGATGACGGCGTCGAGGTCGAAGTCCTCGCCATCGAGCAGGCGCCTGATCTTGCGGAACATCTCGGGCTTGAGGAGCTCGAACTGCTTGCGGGTCTCGTTGACGAGCGAGGAGTGCTCGCGGAGCGTGTCTTCGAAGAAGGCATCGGTGCCCTCTTCGAGCGGGCGCTCCTGGACGCGGCACCAGCGCGGCTTGTAGTCGGCGGCGCGGAAGTCCCACTCGTCGTAGTAGAACGACTTGACCTCGACGGGCAGCTCTTCGTCGTCCTCGGCCTCTTCGGGGCCGGTCTGTCCGTCCTGCTTCTCCTTCTGCTGCTGGTCGCCGATGGGCGTGCCGGACTCCTTCTCGAGGTTCGAGAGGAAGAGGCCGAGCGTGGAGGCGAGGTCGCCCTCGGCCATGGCGCCGATGGTGATCTCGACGCTCTTTTCGAGCAACTCCTTGAGCTGCTCCGCCGTCAGGGGCGAGAGCGCGCCGTCCTCGCTGACCTCGCCTTCCTTGAGGCGGAGGCGCATCAGGAGCTGCACAAGTTCGGGCTTGAAGTCGCCGCGGAAGTCGACCTGCTCGGGGCTCTCGTATTCCGTCTCGTCGCCGTCCGGCATGCCCTCTTCGCCGCCCTCGCCGGCGCCGGGCTGCGACATCATCATCTGCATCGTCTCTTCGTCGATGGTCTCCCACGGCATGTCTTCGAGATCGGACGGCGGGATGTTTGGGACCTTCATGACGATGTTGTACAGGGTGAGGGTCGCTTCGGCGGCGTCTTCGACCGTCGCGCCCTTCTCCTTGAGGATGAAGAGCGTGCGGATGGCGTCGGCGAGCACCGGCTGCAGGGGCTTGGGCCAGATCATCGTGTGGGCGCCGTCGAGGCTGGCACGGATCAGGTTTTCGACGAAGGCCTGTCGCAGCGGCATCGTGTTGGGCAGCACGCGCGTCTCAAGTTCGTTCTCCTGCGTGCGCTGCCACGCCTTGCGGATGCCGCCGTACTCGCGGCGCACGAGCGTATCGATGCGCGTGTCCTCGGCGATGGCGAAGACGTCGGACGCGACCTGGCGGTCGTTGAACAGATCGAAGAAGCGCTCCATGTCGGTGAGGTGGCCGCGCTCGCGTTCGTGCTGCGCGCCGGTGGCGAGGCGCTGCTGCTCGATCTCGTGGCGGCGCGTTTCGAACAGGTTGCCGCCGCGGGCGAAGCGGAAAAAGAAGCTGCCGAATTCGAGGTGCGCGGCCTGGTGCGTCGCGAACACCTTGTAGACGGAGAAGTTCTGGTCGCGCTCGACGAACTCCTCGACGAACTCGGGGAGGAAGACGGTGGTGCCCTCGGTGCTGGGGCGGTTCTCGCTGACCCAGCCGATGCCCTTCTCGGCGAGATAGGAGACGGGGTGGATGCTGACATTGGTGCCGGTGAGCGCCTTGCAGTAGAGGCGCAGCACCTCGCCGACGCGGGTGAGCTCGACGCGGGACGAGAGCTGCTGCAGGACCTCCTCGCCCTTGGCGGATTCGAGGCGGAAGTACGCTTCGCCGCCCTCGACGGTCTGCTCGAGGATGCGCGTGCCGGCGGCGTGCCAGCTCGCGAGCTCCGAGATGCGGATGCGCTTCAGCACTTCGGGCGAACTCTTGAGGAACTCCATGGCGGCCGCGGGCGATGCCGCCGCCAGCTCTTCGGCCATCGACAGCAGGTCGTGGTGAGTGGCCTTCGGGACGCCGGAGAGCGCGGACGCGCCCTCGGAGAAGAGGCCGTAGGCGTGGCGGCCGCTGCGCTTCGCGACCTTCGCGGCGAGCGCGAGGAATCGGGAGCGCGCGGTGGTCTCGATGGGCGCGAGCAGGTTGGGCGAGCGCTCGAAACAGATGCGGACATCGGCCCAGGACGCTTCGCCGACGGCGGTGGCGAGCGAGAGGAAGGGCGTCCGGTCGGCCTTCGCGAGCGACGAGAAGAGCGAGGGCGAGGCGTCGAGGCAGGCCGATGCGAGCTCGTACGAGCGCTCGGCGACGGCTTCGATCAGCGCGATGAGGCGCGCGATCTCCGGGAGCGTGAGCGCGGAGAGGATGCCGGGGCTGGCACCGAAGTAGACGGTCGAGAGCGAGATCGACTTCCAGTGGCCCTTGTACAACCGCTTGCCGAGCGATGCCCACTCGACGACGGTCTCGGCATCGAGAAAGGCCATGCTCTTGGCGCTGGCGCGAAAGTACGCGGCGGCGACGACGGACGAGTACTCGGCGAGGTCGCGGCCGGCGTGGGCCCAGCGGCGGAAGGCGGCGGCCGGCATCGCGCGGAGCACGCCGGGCGAGGCGCGGAAGTAGTCGACGGCGGCCTCCCACGACCGGAGCGAGTGGCCGGCGAGGCCGACGCCCTCTTCGGACCAGAGGCGGAAGTCGGATTCGGAGAGGATGGGCTTGAGTTCGGCCACGGCGAGCCGGTACTCGTCCGCGAGGGTGGGCGAGTGCGTCGCGAGTTTGCGCTCGATCTCATCGAGGAAGTGCTGGTCGATGGCCACGAGGTGAGTATAGCGAGGGGTCACGCTCGAACGATAGGCACTATGGTGGTGTGTACGTCACGTCCACCGCCACCCAGTCCAGCCGGAAGTCTTTTGACTTCTTCTTCGCGGCGACGTCCGTCAGCCGCACGACGAAGCTGCCGTTCGCGAGATCCGTAGCGCTCCAAGTTCGCCCCCAGTTATCGGCTGCGCCGCCGACGAGGTACGTCCCTTGGACGGCGGATAGGGCCGCCGTCGTTTGGGTCGATGTCCACGTCGCGCCGCCATCCCATGAGAGTTCGACGCAGATCGCAGCGCTGTCGAGGGGGCCGCTTGCAAAGGCGTCCAGGCGCACCGTGATCCCGTTGACGGCAGAACCAGCGAGGACCGACACGTTGTAGCCGCCGAAGCGGTGCCGGTCCGCGTTCGGGTCGCCGCACGTTGCGTTGTCCTGTGTGCCGCTGGCCCTGTCCACAGCGAGAGCGCCGTCGCTCGCACACGCGTCGCCGGGAGTCACCTCGTAGCCGTCGTTGTCGCCGCCAGTGTCTGGCGCGTTCGACGTGCAATTCAGCAGCCCGGTGCTCGTCGGCGTGTTCGTTGGCGTCGGCGTCGGCGTGTTCGTCGGCGTGGGTGTGGGTGTATCCGTCGACGTGGCTGTGGGCGTAGGCGTATCTGTTGACGTCGGCGTGGGCGTCGGCGTGTCTGTGGGCGTCGGAGCCGGGATATTGGTGGCCGTCGGCGTTGGCACAGCAGTGTCGGTCGGCGTCGGGGTGAACGTGGCAGTCGGAGTGTCCGTCGGCGTGGATGTCGGTACGACCGTCGGCGTGCTCGTGGGCGTAGCCGTGGTGGTGTCCGTCGCTGTGGATGTCGGCACCGGCGTGTCCGTCGCTGTGGATGTCGGTACGGCCGTCGGCGTGTTCGTGGGCGTAGCCGTGGCGGTGTCCGTTGCGGTCGATGTCGGCACCGGTGTGTCCGTCGCTGCGGATGTCGGCACCACCGTCGGCGTGTCAGTCGCTGTTGGGACTGGCGTGTTCGTGGGCGTCGCGGTGGCCGTTACCGTTGCGGTCGGCGCGTTCGTCGTTGTTGCCGTGGCGGTCGGCGTATCCGTCGCTGTCGACGTTGGCACCGCGCTCGGCGTGCTCGTGGGCGAAGCCATGACGGTCGCCGTCGACGATGGCACCGCCGATGGCGTGGCAGTGTTCGTCGGGAGTGGCGGGAACGTAGGCGTGCCGGGCGGCACTTCCGTCGGCGGGGGTGGCGTCTCGGTGGCAGCAGGCGGTTCAGGGCTTGTCGTTTGCGTCGGCAGCGCCGTCGGCTCGACGGACGGCGTGGCAGGGACGGGCGTCACGTGTGAGGGTGTCGCCGTCGGCGGTGCGGGCATCGGGCTCGCTTGCGCCGCCGGCGCATCTGCCGGAGTCGCGACGCTGACCGTCGCCGCCGTCGGCGTCGGCAGCCGCACGATGTCGACGCTTTGGGGCGCTGCTGATGGCGTGGCGTCGAGCGCGAGCCCGTCAATCTGCGCCGCCGTTACGATCGACGGCTGTAGCGGCGCGAATCGGATGCTCCGCGGATCGGCTGAGTAGTCGGCGCGGAGGCGCGAGCCCGTTTCAATCTGCAGGTGTTCGATGTCTGGGCGCAACAGGGCCAGTGCCGCCGCCGCCGATGTCAACCCGATGCAGAGGAGTGTGGCGGCGATCGCCACGGACAGAGCGACAGCGCGCCCTCTCACGTTACGCCGCCTCCTTCTCGTGCCAGCCGGGAATCTTGTAGCCCTTCAGCGCCGGGTCGTGACGGCGGCGCACCTCCCACTGCGGGAGCACGCGCTCGAACGCCGTGACGACTTCTCGGTCGAGATGGCCGTCTTCGACCTCCTTCCAGATAATCTGGAGGGACTCTTCCAGTGTCATGGCGCCCCGGTACGGACGGTCCGTCGAAAGCGCGTCGTAGATGTCCGCGACCGAGGCGATGCGCGCGACGATGCTCAGTCCCGAAGCGTGGACGTGCCCCGGATAACCGCTGCCGTCGAGCTTCTCGTGATGTCCGGCGACAAACGCGATCACTTCCGGTGCCAGGTCGACCGGCGCGAGGATATCGAGCCCGATGCGTGGGTGCATCTCGATCATCTGGCGCTCCTCCGGTGTCAGTGCCCCTGGCTTCAGCAGCACCGAGTCGCGCACGCCGATCTTGCCGATGTCGTGCAGGTAGCCGCCGATCTCCAGGTGTTGTAGCTCCGACTCCGGCAGACCGAGTTCCGCGCCCACCGCCACCGCCAACTGCCCGACGCGCACGGAGTGGCCGAGGGTGTACGGGTCGCGCGCGTCGATCGCCGACGTAAGCGCCTTGATGGTCGCCAGGTGCTGCTGTTGCAGGCGCTCCGTCATCCGGTCGAACGATGCGGCGAGCACGCCGACTTCATCGGCGCCCCGCGCGGACGCGCGCGCGGTCAGGTCGCCTTCGGTGACCGCCCGTGCGACCGTGACGAGCTTGAGCAGCGGCCGCGTCAAGCTGCGGGCGATGAGCCATCCCGTCACCAGCACGGCGAGCGTTGCAACCGTGAACAGCACCGCCATCTGCCAACGCGTCGTGGCGCCTGCCCGCAGAATGAACGAGCTGGGCAGGCCGACGGAGTAGCGCCCGACCGCGCGGTCGCGGATGACGATCTTCCCGTACATCATGTCGAAGTCCCGGCCGTAGAGCGTCTTGTGCTCGCGCACCGTCGAAGCGCCGACACTTGCCAGAACACCGTCGGCGGGCGTCAGGTCCGCCTCGGTGTTGTTCTGCGCGTCGGGGAACGTGGTGACCAGCGGCGTGCCGCCGAAGTCGTACACGGTGACATCGGCCAGCGCCTCCGCCTTCGCGCCGGGCAGGAACGATCGCAGCGTGCTGCCGACGAGGACAACGCCGGCCAGTTTATCGCCGTCGTAGATCGGGCCCGACGTGTAGAGCGCGTACCCGTCGGGCGTCTCCACGAGTTGCGCGAACTTGTCGCCCAGCGCGTCGGACTGCTTCGACAGCACGCCGGACACGGCGGGCCACGTGGTGTGGTCGGTGGCGTCATCCAATGGCGTGTACGAGAGCGCCTGCACGTCGGCGAGTTTCTCGCCGTACACGCGCTTCCCGGTCGTGTCGAGGATCTCGACTCGCTCCGCTCTCGCGTTCGCGGCGATCGGATTGACCAGTCGCGCCAGCGCCAGTGGGTCGCCCGATTGGGTGGCAGTCGCGACGCCTTCCGTAAACGCAACGGAGCGCACGACCTCCAGGTGCTTCCGCTCGCGCCGCACGAACGAGTCCGACGTGACGCGCGCCGATTCGGCGAGCTGGTTATTGAAGCGCTCCTCAAGCGACCCGGTCACGAGGCGGGTGACCATGTAGGTCCCGGCGAGGGCGAGCAGCGCTGCCAGCACCGCGTAGGGCGCGATGATCTTCCAGCGGATGTGTTGCGCCGGATACGAAAGGGCGTTCGACAGCCAGGACTTCGGGGCCGGGTAGCTCCGCATGGAGAATGATCGGCATCGATTCAGCATTAGATGATGGAAAAAGAGACGAAATGGGGATCAACATGGCGCGGGAGCCCGACAGGCAGATGTGACCCATACGAGTGTAATCACTGCCGCGGAGGCTCCGTCAGGGGGTCCAGAAGTTGGGGTTGGGGGGCGCGGGCTCGGCGCCGGGGCGGCGGGCGGGGGTGGCGCCGCCGGGGATGATCGAGGGGTCGACGGCGGCGCGGGTGGGCTCCTGGAAGTTGTCGAACACGACCTCGTCGGTCTGGGTGTTGAGGACGGCGTAGGAGAGCTGGAAGGCGTTGCGGGCGTCGCGCGCTTCGCCGGCGGAGCCCGGGTTGATAACGAGCGTGCGGCCGATGCGCTCCGCCATCTGGTAGTGCGTGTGGCCGAGGATCACGTAGTCGCTGTCGATCGTCGCGAGGCGCGAGAGGGCCGGGCTGTTCGGGTAGATGTACTCGTTGAACGGCTCGAACGGGCTGCCGTGGACCATCACGAGCGACTTGCCGCCCACGATCGTCTCGATGCGGTCCGGCTGCGCGGCCATGTACGCCAGCTCGCCGGCGCGCACCCAGCCGGCGGCTCGGGCGGGCTCTCCCCACTTGCCGAGCAGCACGTCCTCGTGGTTACCGAGGATGTAGCGCGCGCCGCGCTCGCGCAGCAGCTGCATCACTTCGTTGGAGAAGCGGAACTGGTAGACGGCGTCCCCTGCGCAAAGCAGCTCGTCGACGGCGCCCATGCGGTCGAGCGCGATGCGCAGCGCATCGTGGTTGCAGTGCACGTCGGAGACGATGCCGATCTTCATTGGTAGATTCTAGGTTATAGGTCTTCGGTTGTAGGGGCTTGGGGGCGTCCCTCAGACGCGGATGGTTTTCCACTTGCCCTGGCGGAAGCGGCGGAGGATGAGGATGGCGCGGGTCCAGTTCTCGGCGACGGCGGCGAGCCAGGCGAAGGGGGCGCTCAGACCGAAGAGCAGCACCATGGCGGCGGCGACGGGCACGCGCACGCCCCAGGCGGTGAAGGTGAACGTGCCGAGCACGTAGCGGACGTCGCCGGCGCCGCGCAACGCGCCCGACAGCGAGGCGTGGATGCCGAGCCCCGGCAGCGCGAACGCGAAGACGCGCAGCAGCTTCGTGCCGGTATCGACGACCTCGGGGTCGTCGACGAACAAGCGCACGGCGTAGGGGGCGAGCGCGAACTGCAGCACGCCCATCGTCGTGAGCGCGCAGAAGGCGAAGAATCGCACGCGTTTGGCGACGTCCTCGGCGAGCTGGGGCTGGCCGGCGCCGAGGTACTGGCCGACGAGCGTAGTGGCGGCGGTGCCGAGCGCGAAGCCGGGGAGGATCGCCAGTTCGAGCGACCGGAGGGCGAGCGAGTGCGCCGCCAGCTGGTCGGTGCCGAGGTGGGCGATGATGCGCGTGTAGACGAGGAAGGCCAGCATGAACTGCGCCTCCTCGAGGCCGACGGGCAGGCCGATGTGGAAGAGCCGGCCGAAGGAATCGCGCGAGACGCGGAAGATGCGCGCGGTGTTCATGCGCACGGGGGCGGCGCCGCTGGCGGCGAGGATGAGCGCCAGCACGCCGCCGGTGGTGCCCGCAGTCGCGTAGCCGATGCCGGAGGCGCGCACGCCGAGGCTGGCGACATCGCCGCTGATCAGCAGGAACGTGACGATGGCGTTGACGATGTTGACGATGACGAGGATCACCATCGGCATCCACGTATTGCCCATGCCGCGGAGGGCGCCACTGATGGCGTAGAGCGCCATGAGCATCGGGAAGCCGAGGCAGCCGGCGCGGAGATACTCGACGCCGAGCGGCACGACATCGGGCCGGGCGCCCATCGCGCGCATCAGCAGTGGTGCGAACGCGAAGACGAGGACGCTGCACAACAGCCCCCACACGAGAGAGGCGACGATCGCGGTGTGCAGGCCAAGCTGCACGCGGGAGCGGTCGCCTGCGCCGATGTCGCGCGCGATCACGGCCGTCGAACCGACGTCGATCGCCAGCGCGCCGGAGAGGGGGATCCAGAACATCAGCGTGCCGATACCGACGGCGGCGAGGCCATCGGCGCCGACGAAGTGGCCGACGAGCGCGACGTCGACGGCGGAGAGGACGGAGATGGAGAGGCGCTCGATCACGACCGGCCAGGCCAGCGTGAAGATGGTGCGGGAGATGTGGCGGCCGCTGACGTCGAGCGTGGAGATGCGCACCGAGGACAGGGCTTCTGGTTCGGCTGGCACGAGAACCTCTGCGGTGGGGCCGGGGGGCCGGGTCAGCTTAGCACGCGCCTCACCCCACCGGCCCCCTCTCCGACGGAGCGGAGAGGGGGAGCTTGGCAGCTGCTTGTTGGCGCGTTGGAGTGGCACGGAGGCGCGGAGGACGCGGTGTGGTGACCGGCGTAGACGCGCCACATGGGAATGCGTATCGTGGTGATCGTCCGGAAAGGGGGCCAAGCGATGAACCTGGATGCAGACGCGCAGCACGTGGACTCAGCCGAGGAAGAGGTCGTCTACGCGGGGGCTGTCTGGTTCATCGGGTTACTCCGCTGGGTGGCGTGGATCTTTGCCGTGCTGGGTGTCCTGGCTGTCGTCGTGATTGCGTGGGACGCGTCGCGACCGTGTCCATCCAATGAAGTATGCATTGACAGAAGCACCAACCTCGTGTGGCTCACGCTCGTCGGCATGTCGACCTTCTTCTTCACCCTCCTGTTGTTTGCGATCGCGTACGCACTCGAATTGCTGGGCATCGGTGCAGGCGTCATCCCAATCGAACCGCGCGACGAAACGCCCTAAGACACGCCGATATGGCGCTCGGAGCGTGTGAGAACGGCGGATCGGAGCCGTTCGGCCGACGCGCGAGGCGGCGCGATCAGGGTGGGGGCGGTTCCGGGGTGGCGGTGTCGGTGGGCGTCGCCGTGTCAGGCGGGACCGGCGTGTCCGTCGGAATGGGGAGCGGCGTGTCCGTCGGGATGGGTGACGGTGTGTCGGTCGGGACCGGCGTGGGCGTGTCCGTCGGGATGGGCGTGGCAGAAGGCGTCGGTGTCGGGGTGGGCGTGACGCTTGGCGTGCGCGTCGGCCGCACGGTGTTCGACGCTTCGGGCGCCGCGATGCCCTCCGCGGGCGGCTCGGGCGTGGCCGTGTCTTCGCCGGCGACCGGCGCCACTTCGATGTGCTCCGCCTCGATCAGCGTCGGGTCGGCGGGCGTGGCGACCGGTGCGAACGGGCGCGGCACGCGGTGCGGCGTCAGCTTGATCTTCTGCTGGCGGCCGCGTCCGTAGTTACCCGAGATGTACAACCCGTCGGACTTCGGGATGCCGCCGTCTTTCGCGATGTCGTCGAAGGCGATCGGGAGCGACTGCGTGAAGTAACGGTTGTCCACGGTGCGCTCGACCTGGAAGTGCAGGTGCGCGCCCGGGCCATTGTCGCGGTCGGAGCAGGTGAGGCCGGTTTCGCCGGAGACGGCGATCGGCTGGCCCTGGGCGACGAGGTCGCCCGGCTTGACGAGCACGGCGTCCTGCGCGAGGTGGAGGTAGAGGCCGGAGGTGCCGTCGCCGTGATCGATCACGGCGTAGTTCGCTGCGCCCCGGAAGAGGGCGCTGCAGCCGCCCATGTTCGAACTCTCTCGCACCATCGTGACCTTGCCGCCGCGCGCGGCGACGACGGTGTCGTAGGACAGGTCGAAGTCGAACGCGTAGGCGGCGGAGCCGTTGTGGGTGAGCGAGGTCTCCTCGCCCTGGGTCACGCGGTGGATCTCACCGCCGGGCCAGGGAAGGACGTAGCCGGGGGGAGCGGGATAGGGCGGCGGGCCGGCGGGCGCGCCGTGTCCCGGCAGGTCGATCGCCGGCAGGATCGCGGCGATGACCGTGATCGATGCGGTGAACAGAGACGCGAAGAGTGCCACGACTGCTCGTCCTCCGAGTGCGCGTACGCGTCGATGTATTCATGGTCACAGCGGCGGGGATGCGAAACAACTTTACCCGGGTAGAAATGAGATTCATACGGAAGTCATGGAGATTTGTGCCGAAAGTGGCACCCCACACGGGAAGAGGCGTCAAGTTGGGGGTCGGCTGGGGTTCACGCGGAGGCGCGGAGGACGCGGAGACCCGTGGGTTACGCTATCGTCTGGCGGTGTAGCAGGCTGTTTGAAAGCGGCACCGGCGCGGCCTGGGACGGCCGCGCCACAGCACGCCGGGGTGCTTATTTCGGGCGCGGCTTTGGGGGCAGGAAGGAGCCATCGGCTTCGCGCAGGACGGGCAGGAGGTCGATGATGGCGTCGCGGTTGAGCGGGCCGTAGATGTGGGGGAAGATGCGCGCTTCGTCCTCGTAGACAACGGAGGGCTCCAGTTTCGTCTTGTCGATGACGAGGGCGATGTACATGCGCCGGTCGTCCTTGTAGTAGCGGTTGCCCACGTCGGCGACGTTCTCGGCACCGTCGGTGCAGTGGATGAAGCCATCGCGCTCGTAGTCGGCCGGCAGGTACGGCGCGCCCGAGTCGCAGTCGCGGTAGTACGCGGCGGGCACCAGGTGAAACGTCGTGTCGCTCAAGGGACCTCCACTCCGGCAAGGACGCGCGTGACGACGTCCTCGGCCGAGACGCTCTCCGCTTCGGCTTCGTAACTGCAGACGATGCGATGGCGCAGCACGTCCATCGCCACCTTCTTCACGTCGTCGGGTTCCACGAAACCGCGGCCGGAGACGAATGCGTGCGCGCGCGCCGCCTGCGCGAGGAACACGCTTGCGCGCGGGGACGCACCGTACTCGATCAGCGGCTTCAGGCCGGCCATGCGGTACGCCTCCGGTTCGCGCGTGGCGTAGATGACGTGCACGATGTAGTCGCGCAGGCGCTCGTCCATGTGCACGTCCGCGAGGGCAGTGGCGGCGACGACGATCGCCTCGGGATCGACGACCTGCCGCACGGCGATACCAGCCGGCACGACGAAGCGGTCGAGAATACGTTTCTCTTCGTCGCGCGTCGGGTAGGTGACGTGCACCTTGAGCATGAAGCGATCGAGTTGCGCCTCGGGTAGGGGGTACGTGCCCTCGTGCTCGATCGGGTTCTGGGTGGCCAGCACCATGAAGGGATCTTCAAGCGGGAACGTGCTGCCGCCGATGCTCACCTGCCGCTCCTGCATCGCCTCGAGCAGCGCCGACTGGACCTTGGCCGGCGCGCGGTTGATCTCGTCGGCCAGGACGATGTTGGCGAAGATCGGTCCCTTGCGGACGTGGAACTCACCGTCCTGCGGGCTGTAGATCGTCGTGCCGGTGACGTCGGCGGGGAGCAGGTCCGGCGTGAACTGGATGCGGACGAACGAGGCGTCGATGGCGCGGGCGAGGGTGCTGATCGTGAGCGTCTTCGCCAGGCCGGGCACACCCTCGATAAGGATGTGGCCGCGGCAGAGCATGCCGATGATCAGGCGCTCGATGAGCAGATCCTGGCCCACGATAACCTTCGCCACCTCGGCCTTGACGGTCTCGACGAAGCTGCTTTGCGCGCGCACGCGCTCGTTGATGGCGGCGATGTCGATGGTCAGGGGCTGCCTCCGTGCTCGCTCGCTGCCCGCAATTCTATCGGAACGCGGGCGTGCGGAGATTGCGGCTGAACCCGCGGTTTTCGCTCCGCCGGCGTCAACTCTGGGGCCGGCAGGCGGCCGCGGCGCAACAGGTTCATGACATTCGGCACGTTGCAATCCGGGGGGCGTACCGATGTAATAGAAGTGATGCTATCGAACGGCTTCGCCCTGATGCTACGTCACCGCGGCCTCGTCACGGGAGTGCTGGTCGCGGTCCTGCTGGTGAACCTGCTGGTGGTCGGCCGCTTGCAGCCGGCCGACCCGTCGCAGGGCGGCGACCTGCCGCTGGCCGCGCGCTGCCAGGGGGGCGGTCCGGGCTGCGCGGAGCAGCCGCTGATCCCGCCGCCGGTGGGCGGCCTGCCGCACTTCAACGCGCCGCCGGCGCCCGTCTTCGGCCGCATGGTGGTGGTCGAGCCGCAGGCTTTGAAGGCAGCCCACGAATCAATGCCCGCCACCCTCGAACGTCCTCCGGCAACGACGGCCACCGCGTAACCGCGCCACAGGCTGTTGAGCCCGCGTGCGCGCACCGACGATCGTAGTTACCGGAGGATCATCATGTCCGCACCTACACCTCATCCCCGCGGCCGCGCCGTGAAAGTGAAGCCACCCCGCAACTCGTCGCGCCTGCTGTTCATCGGCATCGGCATTGCCGCCGTCGCGCTGGTGGCCGGGTTCATCGCGTTCCAGGCGGCGACGAGCAGCGACGCGAAGGTGCCGGTCAAGAGCACGACCGGCGAGGGTCGCATCCTGGGCGACCCGAACGCGCCGGTCACCGTCATCGAATACGCCGACTTCCAGTGCCCGGTCTGCAAGCGCGCGGAGACCTCGGTCATCGCGCAGCTTGAGAAGGACTACATCGAGAAGGGCACGGTGAACATCGAGTTCCGCAACTTCGCGTTCATCGGGCAGGAGTCGTTCAACGCCGCGCAGGCGGCGGATGCGGCGCGTGACCAGGGCAAGTTCTGGGAGTACCACGACGCGCTGTTCAACGCGCAGGGCAGGGAGAACGGCGGCAATTACACCTACGACAAGCTCGTCGAACTGGCGAGGCAGGTGGGGCTCGACGTGGCCAAGTTCGAGGAGACCCTGACGAACAACGTGCACCTGGAGGCGATCCAGAAAGAAACGGATGACGCCAAGGCGAGCGGCGTGAACTCCACGCCGACGTTCTTCATCGGCGACAAGATGATCGCCGGCGTGAAGCCGTACAACGAGTTCAAGGCGGCGATCGCCGAGGCGCTGGACAAGGTGCCGCAGTGAGCGCGCTGCCGGTGCGGTTGCTGTTGCCCGTGGCGGCACTGCTTGCGGCCGGCGGCATCGGCATCGCGGCGTACCTGACGGTGGTGCATTACGCCCACCAGCCGATCGCGTGCAGCAGCATCGGCGACTGCGAGCTCGTGAACAGCAGCAAATACGCAAAGCTGGCGGGCGTGCCGGTCGCGGTGCTGGGCCTGCTGTCGTATGTAGCGATGCTGCTGCTGATCGCGGCGGCGTGGCTGCGTCGCGACACCACGGCGCTGACGCTGGCGTGGGGCGTCGCGCTGGCGGGGTTTGGCTTCTCGATGTACCTGACCTGGATCGAGGTCGGTGTGCTGGACGCGATCTGCGTCTACTGCGTGGCCTCGGCCAGCGTAGTGACGGCGATGCTCGCGGCGCTGTCGGCGTGCGTGTGGTTCGCGCGCGCGGAGCTGTTCGGTGATGGCGAGCCTCCGCAAGCGGTGGTGGTGGAAGGGGACTGAGGGCTCTCAACCGGGAGTTCATGCGTGGGAGGCGGTCGCAAATTGCGGCCGCCTCTCGCGCTGCTTCGAGCGTCGTGCTGGGGCGACGGGGAACCACAGATTTCACAGATTGCACAGAAGGGCAGATGAATCCGGCTACGCGTGCACACCTTGATTCGGCTCGCGGGAGGTGACGCCCTGCTCTTCGAGGGCGGCGATGTCGGCGTCGGTGAGTCCGAGGAGGTCGTGCAGGACCCAGGTGTTGTGCTCGCCGTACATCGGCGGCGGGATGCGGACGTGCGCGGGCGTGCGCGACATGCGCCACACCGGTCCCTCCATGTCCCACGTGCCGGCGTCGGCGTGGGTGACGCTCTCCCAGAAGCCGCGCGCCCGCAGATGCTCGTCCTGCATGAGCCGCGGGATCTTCAGCACCGGCGCGGCCGACACGCCGGCCGCCTGCATCGCGCGGGCGGCGTCGTCTTGCGAGCGGGTGCGCGCCCAGGCGCCGATGATCTCGTCGAGCGCGTCCTGGTGGTGGTGGCGCGAGACGACGTCGGCGAAGCGTGGGTCGCCGGGCAGGTCCGGGCGTCCGATAACGCCGCAGAGCGCGGCGAATTCGGCGTCGGAGCCGGCGGAGACCGCCACCCACTCGTCGGGCGTCGCGCATTCGTAGACGCCCTGCACGCGGGAGATGTGGCGGTTGCCGAGGCTCTCGCCGAGGGCGCCATCGAACTGGTAGCCGAGGATGTACTCGCCGATGTTGCCGATCATCGCCTCCCACTGCGCGACCTCGACGTGCTGCCCCTCGCCGGTCTGCGCGCGATGGAGCAGCGCGGCGAGCGCGGCCGCCGCGGCGATAGCGCCGGCGTTCGGGTCGCCGTAGGCGATGGGCGATTTGTGCGGGCCCATGCCGGGGTAGCCGGTGATCGAAGCAAGCCCGGAAAGCTGCTCGACGTTCGTGCCGTAGGCGACGTGGTGCGACTCCGGCCCGCTCTTCCCGTGGCTCGGCATCGACACGAGGATGATGCCGGGGTTCGCGGCGCGCAGTTCGTCGTAGTCCATGCGCAGCTTGCCGATGACGTCGGCACGGTAGTTCTCGAACACCATGTCGGACATGGCGACGAGGCGCAGCGCGAGTTCGCGTCCGCGCTCGGTCTGCAGGTCGAGCGTGCAAGCGTACTTGTTGCGGTTGTTGTGGTTGAAGTAAGCCGCCTTGTTCCACCATCGCTCGGTCTTGCCGCCGAGGAAGTGGAGCGAGCGGAGCATGTCCCACGAGCGCGCGGACTCGATCTTGATAACCTCGGCGCCCATGTCGGCGAGCAGGCGCGTGCCCGACGGCCCGGCCCACACCATCGTCAGGTCGAGGATGCGGATGCCTTCGAGGGGGAGGCGGGAGACGGGGGGACGGAGGCCGGACAGCGGCTCGCTCATATCACGCCCGCCGATGACAGCAGCGCGAGATCGCGCGGCGCGAGGTCCAGCAGTTCGCCGTAAACCTCGGCGTTGTGCTGGCCGAGGAGCGGCGCCGGGCGTGGCTCGGGCGGCGTGGAAGGCATGCGCGCGGGTGGGTGCGGGTAGCGCATGGTGCCGGCGACGGGATGCTCGATCTCGCGGAAGAAGTCGCGGGTTTGCAGGTGCTCGGATTCGAGCAGGTCGGCGACGGTGTTGACTGGCATGATCGGGGCGCGGAAGCGGCCGGCGCGCTCGTAGGCCTGCTGCTTCGTCAGACCGGCCGACCAGATGTACAACTGCGCCGAGAGATCGTCGTCGTTGCGGAGGCGGGCGCGGTTGTGGACGAAGCGCTCGTGGGCCGCCATCCACTGCGG
>ORMF010384133.1_pt1 | contig 95375 bp, 65 predicted proteins | sample 1779871 | NCBI WGS metagenome assembly ORMF01 (sample SAMEA104232316, study PRJEB22302) | groundwater metagenome | biome: forest; feature: aquifer; material: groundwater | place: USA | collected 2011-08-07 | depth 5.4 m | reverse complement strand
CTTGTCGGCTCCGAAACATCTCAAAGGATTCCGTCAGAAGATTCGTCATTTCAGAAGCACCGTGTCGTATCACCAGTTGCTGGGGTTATCAAAAATCTCAACGCGTCGATTTAAATGAAATTTGCAGAACTCAAGTTATAACCGAGCTTAAAGCCGCGAGAGAGGCCGTTATCTCCGCTAATTCGACTTCGGCTCCTTTTAATAGGGCTTCCCCCACGCCTCCATCAGGATGTTGGTTATCATGCTCTATAAAGCGATACCACATCTCCGTGGTGCCCGTTTGGGAAAGACTTTCTCTCACCTCGTTGCCGATTTCTTCCATTTTTTTCACAGCGCGTCCCCGGCTCCGGGCATCCGGATTATTGGCCAGGCCTAATTGCGCGAGCGCATCCGGCAAACCCTCGGTGATTTTCCGCGAGCCGATGAGAGCCGAGTCCTTGCCCAATGATTGGGCTTGCAAAAACCCTTGCACGGTTTCGCGCACCCCCCGTTCAAATTCAACCTCCGGAGGGAGTTTAAAAACAGAGGACGCCGTGTCATTAGAAAACTTAAGCAGTGGCAAAGCCCGGGCAGAATCTTCAACGGCAACAATTGGCCGATTGGAACCCAGTTCTTTTTTTATCAGCGTAGCCGTTTCCACCGTGTCTTTTAATACCGCACTCGCAACATTGATAATCCGGCGGCCGGGCACGATTTTTATCAAGGCGGCTTGCTCCAGCGCATGCATGGCAATTTCTATGGGAGTAAAGGCGATTTGTTCGCGCAAGACAACCAGCGGCTCATTCTCTTTCGTTTTATCCGACAATTCCCGGATATAGGTTGGAATGCGGCGGTCCGTGGCATCCTCTTCCCCATACGTATGCCACAACCGAAGAATCACGGCATTTTCATATTCAGCCACGATCCGCTCGGCAATTAATTTTGAAAGCCCGTAACGGTCTTTGACCTCCGGCATGGAGTGCGCTGCTAAAAATTGCCGAGAAAATTCCAAAGCGTGATCATAATTGAAGGCATCTTCCTGTAACGCGTATTCCTTAAACGCCAGCGCCGCCTCATTTACAAACTTATCAACCTCTTCCGAAAGCTGGGGGTCATCTTCGGTATAAATTTCCCGCGTCTCCCTGGAAAGAAAATAAACCGCGCCCGAGGACGGAAAAATCAAACGTTTTCCATGCTCCCGGCTAAGCCGCGTGATTAAAGCCGTGGCCGCCACATTGACAGCCAAAGCCTCCGCAAAGTCAGGCTCGCGGCCGACCCGCGCCCAGGCGCCAAAATGATAAACAAAATCCGCCTTTGAGATCGATTCTTCAAGAGCATCACGGTCAAAAAGATTTTTTCCCGCCCCGGCCGCGGCGCGCGGCAGGCCGGCGACACTCACATTCTCGCGTTGAGATAAATGTCTCACAAAAGCTTTGCCCAACGTGCCTGTGGCGCCTGTTAAAAAGACTTTTTTATTATTAAGACGGTGATCCTGAAATATCCGATGGACCAGCGTCACCATAATGCCGGCCCATGCGCCGCCAAAGAAGGGATGCACCATGCGGAAATAATCTTCGGGCACAACGCCCCACAAAAAGAGAAGCGAAGGAACCCAAAACAAAATCCCGATAGGATAAAGGTAACGCATGGCCCGGATAGAATCACGGGCATGCTGCCAGATATTTTTGCCTTCGACAAACACGGCTCCCATCGCGATCGCCATGGGAAAATTAGTCACGGGGCCGGCCAGGGTAATATCGAAGACCGCCCGCGTCAGGTCGGGCCAAGGGCCCTCCTTGAGGAATCGAAAAAATATCTCATAAAGATAAACGCCGCTTAGAGAGCCAATGCCAAAGGCGCAAAGAAGACCATAATTAATTTTTTCCCGCCATGTGATTAGAGAGCTTGAAAATTTTGCCTTGATCTCGTTCCAGCTCGACGATGGAATCATTTCCGTGAGTATTTTTGAGAGCAGACCCGCGGCAAAATATGTGACGGTCCGGAGCCAGATACTCGAAATGATTTGAAAAATACCGATTGGTGCATGATAGGGTTGGAAAAACGCATGAATGGCCGCAATGCCTACTGCCGCCAAAAAGAACTTTATTAAAAGACGTGCCGAAAGCGCCGAAACCGCGCCTATAAGCAGGGTAATGATGCTTCCTTCAATAAAGACCGGCGAAAAACTCCAGAGAGCTTCTCCATAATTCCACACCGACGCAATGCCCGCCAGGGGCCCTGCGATCCACGTGGCATACATCACCCACCGGGCCGCCTGATCTCTAAGCGGCGACTCGCCCAAGCTCTGGCCTTCAACCGGACCCTTTATTCTAATCGCTTGCGCAAAACGGAATGCATCTCCATGTTTCGCGCTAAGCTCTTTGGCTCTCCTTAGAATGACAAGGAAGTTTTCAATAGGATTGCCTTGACTGAGTTCCGCCATTCCCGCTTGCCGGCTGAAGTGGTTAATGGCCTCAAGAACACTTCCTTGATCCCCCGCGGCAGCAGCTTGTTGGATTCGCAGCAAGATCGAATAATAAGGATGAAAACGCCCATGTGACAACGGGCCGAGAGATTCCAAAAGCTCGTGTATTTCTTTAAGAGGCGCAGCATTGTTCTCACTTCCTAAGGACAAACCCCACCCGATATCCGCTTCCGGGTGCCACTCATCTTCGGCTAGCACGATGTCATGCTCCAGGCCGGGAGGCATAGGTTGCGACAAACTATATTCCACCGTGAACCGCGTTCTGACTCCTGAATCCCTGAAATTCACGGTTTCAAATTCCATCATGGGACTGACTTTTCCCTGGGAAACAGCGGGAAAATAAACTTTTCTAAATCCTTGACCGGCCTGGTTAAGAGTTTCGATCGTCACCTTGGCGGAAGCGCGGCTCCAAAGTCTGTTGGTTGCGATAACCAATCCTTCGCCTTTGCCCCCATAAATTCCGTATTTTTTTCGGATTTCTTGAATTTCAGGGCCGCCTTTCGTTGAAATGTAAAGTTGTTGCATGGCCCCCCGAATCTGCGCTTCTTCCATCCCTGTGCCGTCATCTTCTAGAACCATGCGCACTTTTCCCCGCGGGGTCAAAGTCATTTTGATGCGGACAGTGCCACGATAGTTCGATGTTTCTTTCGCGGCCCGGATGGCAATCGCGTCGTAGGCATTGGGCAGGAAATGCGCCAGGGATTTGGTCAAAATCCAGGAATCAGAAGACTCGGAACTGTAAGTTGTCAAATTGTCCGAGAAACGATCCATCAATCCAAGGGCCCATTCTCTGTAATTCTGCTGCAAAGCCGTGGAATCACGTTTCCGGAAAACAAAAAGCCGCGTCGTGATTCCGGGATAACGCATCTCGACAAGCTCCAGACCCAGGGATAAAAACCATTCTTCGGAGTAAACCGCAAAGAAGGGGCGGTCGTGCATAGGGTCCCAGTGATGGGTGATGATGAGAATGCCGCCTGGATCTAGATGGTCGGCCATGCCCCGCCAAAGACTTTTGACATCTTCACTGCTTTGGAGATAAAGTCCCGAAATAGGGCTGGTGGATTCGGCATCATAGATGAAATCAAAAGATGGTTTTTGGGAAGAAGACGGCGTATAAAAATCCTGAAGGGTGGCGGCTTGTTCTCTGCGGTGTGACCTATCCCAGGGCGGAGCGTGAATGCCATGCATCTCGGCGCCTTGCTGCTCCAGAAAACTGTAAAAATCCCGGCCCTCGTTCAAGCGCATGGCAAAATCATCAAAAATAGCATCGTCAAAAGCCAGGCCACGTGTGCCTTTCAACCCGTTCGGAAGATGCTTGTCAAGCATGGTAAGAATTCGCGTGTGGGGATACGACAAAAACTCACTGTGCTTTAGCGGCTCGGTAATATTCATCTCTTTTTGAAGTTCTTTTTGAAGCACGGAAGTATCGGCACCGAGTTTGAGTAATTCCCTTTTAAGCCCAAGAAAATCCGCCGCTAGCTTCGCCACTTTGGCCGGCTGTTCTTCCAATAGACGTTTCACTTTCAATTCAAAAATCTGAACGTCACCATTCTGTAAAACACGGATGGTTGTATCCTTGAAACCGTGGCCGCCGGGAATCCATTTTTTGGTCACTTCCACGGTAAATTCTCTTTGGGGATCCCGATACTGCTCCGTCTTTTCACCGCCCACCCAACGCGCCGCGCCCGGGTCCGCTTCATTCATGGCGGCTAGCGCATCGCCAATTTCGGCGAGCATCCTTTTCGCCTCACTAATGGCCGAATCCGGCTCCGGCCAGTTCTCTGTCCCATTGGGGCGGCTGACAATTTCCATAAATTTTTCCATGAGCGGATTTATTTCTTCGCGGTCTTCGGCGGACAAATTCCGCCCAGCGTTCAGTTCGGCGTGGAGATTGCTTTTCATCAAATGCACTGCCATGGCCAAATTCCCGTCATCGACAACAGACAGATGAATCGAGAATCCCTGGTCATCCAGCAAATCAAAGGCCTGATGATGCGCCTTCTGGAAATCCTCCCAGGCTTCCTCAGACTGCCAGACTGCCGGCTCCTTACCGCCCCGCATCCTTTTTGTAAACTCAGCATCTTCCTGGATCCAACGGGTGACCATCGGTCTCCTAACCCAGGGTTCTTTGGAAGGATCAAAGGATTGAAGGACACTGGAATAATCGGAACCCCGTTTGATTTGGTTGTACATCGCTTGATCGGAAATGTAATCGGCATCGCCCATATTCTCGCGCGCATGAACATCCTCCACATGCTTGGCCACATAGGGCGCATAATTCATGCCGCTTAAAACCATGACAATACTTTTTTTCCGGCCATCGGCATCAGGTTGCAGGAGATGCCATTGTGAGCGGTCCGCCATGATGGCATAAAGCCGGGCTAGGGCCGAAGCGGCTGAAGGCTCGACTTTCACCGTCAATCCCTGGACTTCTGCCAGATGGTGAAGATCGCCGGTGGCTTTGTAGAACCAATGCTCCGGCACATTGACAAATTCCAGCCGCTCGGGCAAAGCGCGCAAAGCATCCTGCGCCAATGCTTGAGCATTCTGAATGGCCTGTCCGTCAGCCACGGAAACGGTGGGAATTTCCGAACCCACGGCCCACACTCGCGTGCGCTGCCCGGTCCGCTCTTCATGGTATTGGGATTCGACAGCCATTCCTGCAACCGGTCCGCCGCCGCCCCGCCCCATCCCGATATAATCCACATAATTCACGCCTAACTTCGCAAGCTGTTCGCGCACATTTCTCAAAATACTGGCTCCGCCCAGCACCGCGCTCTCTTCATTCGAAGCGCGGACATGCAGCCTAAGCTCTTTCGGATGCGCCGCATTCCAGCGCGCCACAAAATCATCCAAAGCGCTCAAAAGCTCATTGATATTTTCCAGCCGGTGTGTGACGGCATCGTCTGCTTCCCCGGCATACATCCCCAGCTTTCTGGCGTCCGCCAGAAACTGGGTAAGAAATTGTACATCCGCGGCATACCCGGAAAATTTATCCTTCACCATTTGGACCTTCGCAGGGCTAACGCTGTCATGCGCCACCATGGTCACGGTGGAGCCTTGGCCCAATTTCCAATTTTCTCCATCAATTCCGATTCCACGTTCCACCAAAATCCGCACGGTTTGAAGATCTCCCTGAATGGCATTGCCCGATGAATTGATAAAACTTGAAACAATGCCTCCGGCTGCATCAATCCGCGCGCGGTTTTCAATATAAAGATTCACAAATTGACGGCGTTTGAACGATCCGGTCAGAGTTGGGCGAGGCGTATCCTCGCCGGGCCGCGTGCTCATGTATTCCAGGACCCCGTAGACATCAAAATCGATGCCGGTTAATTCTCTAAATCGCTTCAGCGTGGGAAGGTTATTGAAATCAAGGACCGGCGACTCGCCTTCGTCTTTGAGAAGTTCCCGCACATTCCGGATTCCCCGCTCAATACGCTCGGTTGGAAAAAGATTCAAATATTGGGCGCGTTTATCGGGATTGGCCGTGGCCGGCCTAACAATCCGGCCTTCAGGTATTCCATCGGAACTAAATGTGGCGTGATAAAGTTCGATGAATTTTTTCGCCTGATGCAGAATTTTCTCTCTGGTCTTTTCCGCGTTAATCTGATGCGCTTCGTTTTTAACCGGCTTGGTGAATTTTTCAATCTGCCTGAGAGGACTTATAAAATCGATTTTTTCAGCCCTCCCTAATTCCCGCGCAATGCCGTAAAGCTCATCCATCGTGGCGGCCTTTTGCGCCCGCTCAAGAAGCCCGGCAATTTCCCTGGGCGCGCTTCCCAAAGATTGGGCAGATGAGGCCTCTCCTGCTTTCTGTTTGCGGTGATTCTCGATAAAAGACTGCACCTCCTGCGGCAGTTCCTGACGATTCCCTGCCGCAATCCCCTGCCAAACCTCCAGCAAAGAAAAGAAAAATTCCGAAGCCTTCTCTATCCCATCCCCTCCTGCGCTCTCTTGGGACCTATAAATGGATGCCAGGAGAATTTCGAAAAAGGTCGAACCATACCGGACTTCCTTTGGAACCGTCTTCAATCCCGCGTGTTGAACAACTATTTCCGTCAGCTTCAGAAGATTCTCGGAAGACGCCAGCGCGGCTCTTTGATTCTCGATGAATTGATTGGTCGCCTGCCGTGTCGGCCACCCGTATTGTCTCCAAAGCTCCCTCAAGATGATTTGATCCAGGAGCGCATCTCCCCAAGTTGCAAACCGTTCGTCCATCACCCACACAGGACCAGTAATATCCCTCTGTCCGCCGGTTCGGGTGGTGTACCGTAAAAATTTTTCCTGGCTCAATTGAGTACGATCGAGTAAAACCGAACGCAAAATTTCAGGATTGGGCAGGTAATTCTTCAAGAGAGCGCTCAATTTGCCAATCTCTATTTGATACCAGGGATCTCCTGAACCAGCTTTTCCAGGAGAAGGCTGGCTTTGGTAATCCAGTTTAGTCTCCTGAAAATAGGGCGTCAGAAAATCACGTATTCCTTTAATACCTTCCTGACTAAAAATCATTCCCAGTAAAACCATCGCCACATATTCTCTTTTTCTCTCAAAACCGGCGACCTCGGGAGGAGCCAGCTGGAGGTAACGGCCATAGAGAGAATCATGCGCTCCCAAAAAGCGATCCCGCAGCCGGGCGGCGGCTGTTTTGTCCGGACCCAGCTCAAAACCTGCAATCCGGGGGTAATTTCTCATGAGAAAATCAACCGTTGAAAATTTAAATGCATTCTGTCCCAAAAAGCGCAACCGCGCTTTCCCATAAGGTGTCAACGCTTGGCCAGGCAGCTGCTTCAAAATCTCCTCAACACGCCGGGCACGGTCATCCCCCAGCGACGCACCACCAGCAGTCCCCGAAGCTATAGGCGAAGGGGGCAGCGATTGGGCAGAGGGCGCCAGCGCATAGAGAACGCGCGCGGCCGATGTGGACTGCTCGTTGAGAACGAATTGTGCTGTGGGTGAAGGTGGATAAATCAATTGGACATTTCCCAAAAGCCACGGATCTTTTTTGGGATACCGTTCACTCGAAGGCGACTTACCTTTGTAGTATTCCCGGCGCAAAACCATAAGGCGCAAGGTCTCAAAAAGCCCCAGGTCGCGATCGACCTTCAATACCCGGTTAGGCTCTTCCTGGATAAGCGCCCACGACTGACGGTCTTTTTCCGGATTCCACTGCTCCGCCTCCTGCTCCAGAATTCGATGCACTTCAGCACGTACACGGGTTTGATAAGCCGTCCGGAATTCATTCATCAGGATGCCGCCAAGGATATAAATCAGCGCATGCCTCCTGTTGATGCGGGCATGTAAACCCAATTTTTCCTGCGTCACTCCGGACGGAAGGCCAAAAGGTTCCATGCGAACTTCCGCACGGCCCAAGGCCTCAAGCAATACTGACGGCTCAATCTGCATTTGCACCATCCGGTCGGCGGCCAGGCGCCGTATGGATTGGCTGGGATGGTAAAGCAGGTACAGGGCCAGCGCCTCGTGAATGGGCCGGGTATCTTCGCGGTCAAAAAATTGATTGAAGGCCGTTAATTGGCGGTCATAGGAGGAATTCTGCAAAACTTTGCGCACCTCGGCAAGGCCCTTGGTATCGTCCCCCAGCGACTGAGCGGAATCGAGGGCTTCAATTACTTCACGGACCGCATTCCATCTGCCTGCCATGTACTTTTCGTATTCTGCCTCTCTATCGGGATTGAGCAACTCTTGCGGAGCGGCGATGAGAATAAGTTTTTCCTCACCATAAGGGCCCTGCTTCAAGGAAGGAATGATTCGTACACCTTCGATGGCATTGATCCGCCGCTCAAAGTCCCCGTAGGATTCCGATTCATAATCAGCTCGTATCGATATAAAACCGGCATACGGCTGGTCCGTGTATTCTTTGGCACTGCCCCCAATGGCTTCCAGAAAATCTTTGGGCTCCGGCCTTCCATAATGATGAAAAACATCGTCCCAACTGTGATCACTCGGAAGCGCGGAATACGACCACGAACTCGTATACGCAAAAGGAAGCCGGTTAATGGCACGCACCACACCTACAATTCCTGTTTCGGAAAGTAAATTGGCCTCTTGCCATGACATGGATCGTGGAAAATCAGGATGACGATTCTCTTTTCTGAATTCTTTTTCTGCGGCGAATACACCCGAATTTTGCGCGTGTATTTTATGGACGTAATAAATATCATTCAATTGCCGCTCGATCTCGCCTGTCTCGTAACTCACCAGCTTGCCTTCGTCATTGAGTATGAGCACGTGCTCATCACGATCTCCCCATTTTGCAAGAACGAGCGACGTCACGGGGCGCTGATGGAAAACGTTATCCGATTGCTGGTGAATTTGAACAATCGTTCCAGGAGTCAGTTCTTCATATGATTTAATCGATGTTTTGCCGAGCCCGATCGGATTTTTATAAAATTGCGTACCAACTAGCCGCAGGATGTCCACGATTTGGAAAGCAAGAGCAGCCCCTTTTTCCGTTAATGTGTCGCTTACATCCGGCGTGAGAATAGCTTCCGGTTTAAAATCTTCATTTAATAATTGCCCATAAAGCGGCACAAGATTTTTTTCAATCAAAGGCCAATCAATAAGCTTGTTTGTTTGCCGCACGAGATGCTCCATCATGCGGGGATAATCCGGGGCAAATGCAAGCGCCTCAGCCAAGGCTGTGTAAGGATTCACCGTGTATTGCTCCATCGAATTTGCCAGGGCCGTTCCTTCTTTATCCACCTGGGCCAGCATTTCCCAAATCCATTTGCGAGGAGTCGTTGCTAAGTCATGGATAGACTTTCCTTCTTTGAGAAGCATGGGAATCACGGATTTGGGCCGGGTCAAAGCGCCGTCCCATACAAAAGCAGGTTCCGCAGCCGAGGTGTCCTCCCGATAAAGCTCGGTCATTTCCCGGAGAAGCGGCACAAGGTCATTTCCTAAATCCCTGAAAATGGGCTCCCAATAATATGGAATGGATTCCCGAGCGCCGTTGGGAAATATATCTTTGGAATCCAGCCGCCATGGTTTCTTTCCCTGCGATATCGCAACCTGGTTATCCCTTTCAAAAGGATAATTCCCGCTCTCTGAATCGTAGACACGATAATCGAAGATCAATCCCAAGGCCCAAAGCATGGATCGATTCATAGGGTCATTCAGGTGATCTCTTCTCCACTGGAGGAAATCCGGCAGGAAATATTTGCGAAGAAGGTGAAGAATCACCTCCTGGTCGACGCCTCTCGGTTCTGTCACGCCTCCGAGTTCCGCATGAAACCCGTAATGGCGCAAATGGTACATGCTGGCTGCGATGTAAACCCACCAGCTCCAGAGTCTGGCCTCAAGATCAGCGGATTGATTGACGAGCTCAAATATCCGCCACTGGGTTTCTTCATAAGTGCGGGGATCCAAAAATTTTTTCTGAACCAGAATAAAATGCTCAAAAAACGCGCCCAGCCCTTTCTCGAACCGCCCTTGCCAAAAGGCCTGAACGCCTTTCAACGTTTCCGCAACGCGGCGATCATCTAAATCTTTTAGCATCCGTTCCGCAAGAAAATCAAAGGTATGCTGAAATTGTATGAAGAGTTGCTCCCGGTCTTCCTCGTTCGAGGCCGCATCAATTTTTTTCAAAAAGTTTTCTGCAAGATTCCTGAAATATTGAATCCAAGCAGAAGGATCTTTGGATTGAATCTGCATAAAACCGCCGGGTGATGTAATAGACAACGGCTGTGCCGGGTTAAATAATGGGGATGGACTGTCACCGGTTAAAATTTGAAAAGGATCGGATAATGATTTGGGGCGGGGTCTTTGTTTATGGAATGTTGTAATAATACGGGCAATCTGCCCGGCTTTCCCTGCCGGTAAAACTCCGAGCACTGAAATGACCTCTGAGGCCGAAGGCTTGCTTACGGCATCAAGCCGAGCAAGAACCGCTGGCGTTAATTTGTCTGACAGTCCTTTAATACCTTTCACGTCCTGACGAATGGCCGCCTTGAGCGCCGCCAATTCCTGGGGTCCATTTCCGAGCGATTGGGCTTCCGCATCCAGGCCAAGGATACGGCCGGTCCGGAGCAAATGCTGTTTCAACCAAGGATTGTTTTCTTCGAACTGAATCAACACGGCTCCGTCGATAGTTTTGACCACATAGGAAGACCGGCCGCCTTCTTCGCGGACTTCGAGGATTTCACCCGGTTTTCCGCGGTAGGTTCCCGGCAGTATTTCCGCCTGGCTGATGTGAACACGATGGCTGGCGTTGCGGCTGGAAATGGAGGTATAAGCTTGGTTATGCGGAGGAAGATTCCAAGCCCGGACCCGGCGAACGATCTCATCCCCGGCGAGCGTCCTCCAATCGATTTCTTTTGTGTCTTCAATGGCGACGCCGTTAATCCTGGATTTTGAAAAAGCTCGATGCTGGGGCTGACCTAACTGAGAGACCGGAATGCTCTGGCCCAACGTAACCTGATTGATGGTTTCTAGCAGAAGGTCGGCGGCAATCGGTGCGGTCTTGCCCCATAAATCGGAAGCGCTCTCCGCCGCACCTATGGGAATTGCGAGGCGCTGGTTCACAATCTTCCCCTCGTCCAATCCTTCACTGACCTCGTGCACGGTAATGCCCATTTCACTCGCTCCCGCCAAAATTGCCGCGGTCAAAGGATGGCCGCCGCGGAATTCGGGCAAAGCGCTGGGGTGAATGTTGAAAAATTTCTTTTTGGGAATATCAAACATTTCGGACGGAATTTTGCTGAAATAAGCCATCACTGCGATGTCCGGTTCAAGTTTCTTTAATTTGGCTTTAAAACGGGTAAACGCCAGCCGGAAAAGGGCGTTTTCTTTTAATCGTCTATTGATATCCGGAAGTCCAAATCCATCCGGGACATAATGGATCGGAATGCCCAGTTTTCGCGCCAACTTAATAACTCCGGGTGTGCCGCTGCGGCCTACGACAACGCCGACAACTTGGTGCTGTGATTGAGAAAGCTCTTGAAGAACAGCCACACCGTAGGCGTCATCGAAAGTAAGAAGAAGAACCTTTTGGGGCAGAGCAGCCGCTTTTTCTGGGGTCCGATTCCCCTGTCCCAAAGATTGGCCTGTGAGTATATCTTTTCCATCGCCGCCAGTCTGCGGAATGCCCTCAAAATATTGTTTGAGCTCCACCATGGCCTGATAATGGGACGAATTCGTATCCATTCCCGGGATTTTATCCAGGCGGGTCAAAATATTTCCAACCGTGCGAATAAGATCATCGCGATTCTCAACAGGTTCTGTTGCCAGCCGGGCCGCATGATCCAGGGATTGAAGAATCATTTCCCGATCCGCTATGGGAAGCCCCTGCCATTTCTCAATCACCACAAATGCCTGACTAATTTTTTGCCCGGCTTCAACGCTGAACGGGGATGATTCTTCCGCCTCGGAGGGTGGGGCCGGTGATAGGGCATCCGGCTTTTTTTCCACATGAGCGATCAGGGAAATAATCATGGCCCAGATCGTGCCGCCGGCCGCAATCACCAGGATGCGGATGTCATTGATGCGCGCCGCGGCTTCGGGCTGGCCGGCCAAGAGATGCGGCAGCCAAAAAAGATGAAAGGGATGAATCACCACCTGCCAGAAAAGCAGGTCTTTGACATAGGTGCCGGTAAAAATTTGATTGACGATGGCGCGGGATTGGCGGAAATTTTGCAGGACTTTACCGCTAAACCAATCTCTCCACCGGGTCATGGATAATCCGATCAAAAGCCCCAGAAAAACGTAGTCATGGATGGGCACAAAAATAACGGCATACACGAATTGTTTTACAAATATGGAAGCCGTCGGATTCATGCCCCACGCATTCCAGCCCGCCTGCCAATGGTCCAAAATCCGGAACCAAAAAAGGAGCAGGATGCCGTCCAGAAGAACCAGCGGCAGCGGCGTGTCCCAAAAAGCGCGCTTGATTCTCTGTCCCAGACTCATGGAAGCGCTTCCGGCCCGGAACTTTTCGATAATCTGCGCCAGAAAATCTCCCACCACAGCCGAAAAAAAGATGGTCAAAGCGGACATGAGAAAAGGGTATTGATGTTTCAACAAATGCAGATAGGTCTGCCAAAGCGAGCTTAAAAAACCCGGAAATAAAAAGGCCGTCACGGCCATAAAAGCACCTGCCATCGAGACAACCATAAAACCTTTTAAAAAATTCCTGCCCATGGCGCGAAAATCAAAAGTCTCATGGCGTACCCAGTGGGAAATAAGCGCCATCAGGACAAAAGTATTGATGCCGCTCACCGCCAGCCCAAAGGCCGGGGATGGCAGCCATCCGGCCACAAGCACGCCCGCCGTTAGTAAAAAGACCGCACCGGTTGCCAGCATGACGCCGCGGCTATTGCCCCAAAACCTGCGTCCGGACTCATTTCCCAGAGATTGCGCTGAAGGGTCGGAAGGCCCGGAGCGAAGTTTGATTAAGGCGTCGCTGACAAGCTCCCTGTAAGCGTCAGCCTTTTCCATGAGATTCCCTTTCCGAATCTTTTGATCGGAGTCGAGTTTCTCATCCGGAAGCGCGTTAAGAATCTTCCGGGCGATATCGATAAGTTCCTGATGATTGCGGAGGATTTCTTCCGGTTCAATGGAGTCCCGGAGCCGACGGATTGCCGGTGAATCTCCGGCGAAAAAATTCACGCCGGCGAAGAAACCGTCCGCTTCTTGCAATTGTCCGTCATAGTATGCTTTCCGCCTTGCAGCCAAAAATTCTTGCGCCCGTCGCCAAATCCCGCGGCCCCACCCCTTCGGCTGGTTGCTTTCCGACTCACCCAGCGATTGGGCGGATGCTAGCTGGCCAAATAACGCGACCTTGGCCCGCTCGATCAGGGCGCCATGCCTGGCCTGCACTACAGGCCCTTTCTTCAAAATTTTAGGTTTTAGAATCTCATATTGACGCCTTGCTTCTACCAGGTCCGGAGGATTTTGATCCAATGCCTCGTTCAGCAATTCAATCCGGTCGTCTAATGTCATTTTCGCTTTTGCTTTTTTCGCTTTGTCCTCCCTAGGAGCTTGCTCAACAGGTGCAGTCGTGCCGGAAACCCCTGATTCCGGCACGCTCGCGGGGCCTTGTTGTCCCCGTCTTCGCAGGCTCGAATCCACGGCTGCGGCATGTCTGCGTTCCCGATCTCTTGAAAGAGGAATCGGAGAGGAAGGCATCTGCAACACGTTGTGAGGCACAATCACCTTGGCCTGATGCCCTTCCAACTCAACCACCACAGGGAATCGTGCCAGCTTGATCCTGTCCAGGGGATCCTTGATTACAACAGCGGCGCGGCCCAGGAAATTCTTCCGGATGGTGTTCAGTGAGTCCTGAAGGTGTTCTGACTCTCCTTCTTTCGTGTTAAAAAACACTAACACCTGGAGTGTCTTGATGCTGTGAGGAAAGAAATTCCGTACTCTTTCCGCATACCGTGCATCTTCTTTGGGTGCAAGGGGATTCATGCCGCGAAGGTATTTCCACGTGTCCACAAAGAGTACCTGAGCGCCCTGCGCTTGGCCCGGCATGAAATCCCGGCCTTCTTCAGAATCGAGAAAAACGGCCTCGCCAGAAATCTGTCTGGATTGCATCGCTACCCCGGGCGCCCAAACCAGCCTTCCGTCATAAGCAACGTGAGAGGGCGCCTCTTCCTTGCCCGGTTTTTTTCGCTGTGCCTCACGAATTTTGTCGGCCTGGACTGCAAGAAATTCTTCCTGGTATTCACGGATTTTATCCCTGTTTCCGAATTGTTTTTGGGCCAGATCCGCCAAATGCCGGGATGCTCCCTCACGGTTCTCCATCACCAGGACTCCATTGGTGCCCAGTTCCTCCCACCTCGGATCCGTGAAGGTCACAAAAAAAGCCGCGCGCATCTGTGCCCTTTCCTGAATCGAATCATCCGGCTGCAAGGCCCCATGGCCATTAGGCAGAGGAACAATCTCTATACTGGCAAAACCCTTTTCGGGATTGTCAATTCCATGCGTCCTAAGAATAGATACAAACCCATTGCCGGAGTCGAGCGCGTGTTGATAGGAACCATTTTTGCCCAAGTTCACAACCAAAGTGCCGTTTCTGTCCAAGGTCTCATCATCCCCATTCAAAACATCCCTAATCCAATTTTTCAATCCTTCGGCTTGAGCCGGAGTCGCATCGTTCACAATCATGAGGTTAAGATCACTGCCTTGATATTCTCCCGGAATGGTTTTACGCGCATTCCCAAACCGGGAAAAGCTTCCGATCATATAAATTCCAGCGTTCTGAATTCCCAAGCGGCTCACTTCTTCCCGGAATCCGTTTTTTTTAAACCAGTCGGCGAGTTTTGCGGCCATCTCATGCTTTTCCGGGGACAAAATCACCGGAAGGAGGGATTCCCTATCCCTCTCGTCGGCCAAACCTTCGGCCTTGCGAACAGCCTGCGCCTGTTTCGTTTCCGGATTCAAGGTAGTGCTGTCATCCTGATCCCTTCGGCTGTCATCCTGAGGCCTTTGGGCCGAAGGATCTAAGGACGGAGATCCTTCACTTTGCTCAGGATGACTTACACGGCGTTTATCTTCCTCCGCTATCTGCCTGATACGTTCCATCAACCAGTCTCCCAAGTCATCCATTCGTCTTCGATCCTCCTCGACACGGGCCTTTAAAGTGTCCAGAAAATTTCCGGAGTCGTCATTTTTTCCATCAAAAGGTGCATCAAGGGATTTTGTCCCGAATTTGAAACGTCCCTCCAAAAGCCGGCGCCACATGGCATTTCCCAAATCTCTTTCCACAAAATCACTGAGAGCCGTTCCCGTCTTCGCAGGCCGGAATTCCATGATTCCGGCACGCTCGCGGGAACTTGTTGTCCCCGTCTTCGCAGAACGCCAGGCAGCAATCCTTTCCCGCACAATCAATAATCCATTTTGCACCAGCTCATTTTCTTCATGCTGATCCATACCGCTCCGCCTTCTGGCCAGTTGGTTAACAATCGGAATAAAGGATTCAATAAGCTGGTCACGGGCTGTATCTCCGCCGCTTCTTTTCATGCGATGCCACAGCTTTTCCCTTTCCTCATTCGACAGCGCGACCATCAGCGCAGTCTGACGGCGCCACACCTCCGCAGGTCCCTGCCGGTTATAGCTGGGAATGAGGGGTGGGAGAAGAATCTGTTCTCCTGCAGACCGATTCTCGTTCCATGCCTTCCGGGCCGTGTTAAAACCATGGTCCTTTCTCAAATCTTCCGGGGTCTTCCACGCCATATAATCGAGAAAATCCTGACCTGTCTGAAGATGTCTGAACTTCCTTCGCGTTTTATAAATATCCAGTTCCAGCGTGGTCACAAAATAATCTCCCTCCCCGTTTTCAACAGCTTCCGCTTGACGATCAAGCACCTTAGCAACACTGTACGCAGCCCGCTTGGGGGCTTCGGGCCCATAAACCGCAGGCAAAAGATTTGAATTCAAATTGATAATCTGGGTGGGAAGCCCTTCGATTGCGATCTCGATTCTCGCATTCCCTTCTTCCGGGTATAAAGTCGCTTGGGCCCCTTCGCCGGTTACTCCCGGGCTTTCAAGAAAAGATTTTAATTTGTAAACACTGTTATAAACCCAAAACTGGTTATTCTTTATTTCAAGAACCCGGGCCGGGCTTTGCTTTTTAAAAATTTCATCAAGAACAACCGTCTCTTTATCTTCGAATTTTTCAATTCTTCCGCCCTTGAGCTGAATCTGATCCAGCTCCCGGATAATCAAATCGCCGCCTTTTTTAATGTAAGCGTAAATCATCACCCGGTCGCCTTCTGCTCTTAGCCCCAGCACCGGAATTTCATCCCCCATCTGCCGAAGAAGTTCTTCCTGCCGGGCCGCATAAGTGTCCCAGCCCTTGATTTGCGTGCCGGCCACATCATAAAAAATCCCCTGTCCCTTTTCGATATAATCGGTCATGGGAAAGTCCTTCTCCATCGCCCAAAGCTGCGGGAAAAACTTCAAGGCTTCTTCGTTTCGTTTGTGAGCGTTCGAGGTATAAAAACGGTAAAGGGCGGGTGATACAGCTCCGGCTATGGGCGCCAGCTTCCAGAGTGAATACTGCTCTTGCCCCTGGGCGGCCTCGCGCAAGGCCTCCGGATAACCGGGACGATAGGCGGGTCTTCCCAGACGATCGATAGGAAGCTCCATCAACACGCGCTCGGCGGACTGCGCCGGGTCCCAAAGCTTGATGGCGAGCGTCGCATTCCCTCCGCGAGGCCCGCTGTAGACAAAAGCTCTCGTATCCGCAAGCTTGGCTCTCATGGCTTTCAAAAGCTCGGTGGCACGGTAACGCGTCGGCATCCCTGTGGCCTTGTCGAGCGAAATCAGCCTTTCTTTCGGGCTAATCTCAAAAATGCCCCGGGGCCTTTTGTCCTCAACCAGATTCAGAAGGGGCGCGGCTCCTTTTTGGGAGCCCGGATGAACCACGCCCAGTAACCTTTTCGCTCCATAAGCTTCATGAATTTCGATTCTCGAGTCCTGGCCACCTCCCTGATACGCATAAAATCTCACTTCATCCGGGTATTTGCCGATCGAAGCTAAATATTCCCGGGTTGAGCCGCTGCGGCCGCCAAACGTGATGCTGTCTTTCTCGTGCACAAGCGGAACCGGATAACCTTGCGCTTCCAGCAATTTTAAAAGCGAAGCCTTCCTTGTATCAGGGCCCGCCATCCCTTTAAAAGAGCCGTCGGCATTCAGCGGAATCCTATAAATAAAATGGCCTTCCTTTCCGAGAAGGTCATGTTGAGTCCCGAACAACTGAATGCCTTCACCGGTTACCCGAAACTCTATTCTTTCAATCTGAACTTCTTGAGTGCGTTCAAAAAGCCGCCGGAACTCTTGCACGCCGGAAAAAGTCAAACCCAAAATTTTGACTTCATCTGTTTCATCTTGCGCAATTTCAAAAGTCGAGACCGAGCCTTCCAGCCATTTTGCCGGAATTTCCGTCCTTGCCTTTTGCCTCACCTCACTCCAATGCCCTTCCCAAATAGGAATGCCCCGTTTCCGCAGTTCCGCGGTAACCTCATCACGGACTTCCCATAAATGGCTAAAGTTCATTCTTAGTTCTCTGGCTATTGTTTTTGTGCGCGGCAAAATGCCTTCGCGGCTGTAAATGGCAAGCATTCCATCCACCACCTGCTGCACGGTATGAATACGTATTTGGTGGGTGCCATCCTTTTTTGCGGTGCGGATTCTATAATCTTCGGCCGGCCGGAATTCCATGATTCCGGCACGCTCGCGGGGACTTGTTGTCCCCGTCTTCGCAGGCTGATAAGGGCGGCGGGTTGTCTTCCCTGCTTCTTTTGAGTAAATAAATTGCCCCACCCGGATGGGACTGTCCAAAAGCGGCACTTGGGGATAAACGGTGATGGGGTCTTTGCTCACCGGCTCCGCCAGGAGAGGCCGGGCCACGGCATTGAGTGCTTCACTGCTGTTCACGGACCTTACTTCATTTTCCATATATAAATGAAGATCCTGCTTGGCCACTTGCAAACCGGGGTCCTTGATTTTCCGGATTAAAGCCGGCAAGGCCCGATCGCGGTAAAGCAAACCGCCTTGGCGCTCCTCACGTGCCGCCAAAGTGCGGACCACTCCGGTGAGGTATTCCTTTTCCCGTGAATCAGTTCCTTTGATAATTTCCTGAATCACAAGGCGGGGAATCAAAGGATCAAAAGTTTGCTGAAGCAGCGTTAGGAAATCGGGGTCACTACGCCGCAGACGCTGAATCAACCGCTCGTATCCGCCCAAGCGAACGGGTTTCCCCGGCCGGTGATCTCCTGCCAGAGCACGGGTCACCTCCGCCGGATCGATTCCCAATTGAGAAGCGAGCGCCTCATGATTGGTAATCCGTGAATCCAAAACGACAGCCAAAATTTTTGCGAGATTAGAATCCGGCACGACATATCCCGCCTCAAACGCTTTGCGCGCTCCGATATCCGCAACCACCTTCCTCCCCTCTTCCAGTAAATTGTCAAAAACTCCCCGGAGTCTGGCGAGAATTTCTGCCGCACCGGATTCTCCCCGATCCGCGTGATAGCCGAGATCTTCAATGTACTGAGGCAGCAGCTTTACCAGAACGCGCTCCCCCACGAGATCCCAATACCGCTGGAATTTCTTAGGATCCTCATCGCGGATATACTGGCCGATGCGAGACCAGTTGCCGGGCGAAGACTTGCGCAAAAGGTCATAAACCACTTGCCTCAAAACACGATGCACCCTGGCTTGATCCGGAAAATAGCGGAGGGCCCGGATAGCGTATTCATGAAGTTCGGTCTCGGCGTCATTGGCCAGAATATCCACGGCCTGCCCAATGGCAACAGCCTCCCCTTTTTTTGCGGTTTCAATCAGAGCGGTACCTATTTTCAAAGTTTCATAGAAAGGTCGTTTGGCTTTACGGCGGCTCTCATCTTTTAATAACCCGATAAGCTCATGAACCGAGGCCTCCAAATCAAAAGCCCCATGTTTGATGGGTTTGTCCCGGAGATTCTGTTTCCTCTCCCCGAAACTGGCCTCCCAGGTTCGAATGGCTTGCCGCAATTTCTCCCGAAGACTAGCATCAAATCCTTTCCACTCAAAAGCCCCCTCCAGGGTTTTAAAAATCTGTCTCAAATGATCGGAAAGCGTGTGCGCTTCCCGGCCTAAAACATTCTCAAGAGCTCTCAAACTGGGTAATTGCCAGAGATCGGGATTGGCCCTAAAAAGGTGGATGAGATACAAGGCTGTTCCCAAGGGAAGATTGGTATAAACGAGAGCCGCTAGCCCAATCCTCTCGGCAAGAGAATAGTCATATTCTCCCTCGCTCATTTTTCTTTTAAGAATCTCAAGCGCTCGAGGAAGCAAGGTGTGCCGGATATTCACGTCGGATCTTTTAAAAACAGCGGCAAGTTCTTCATGAGAGGGGAGCCGGTTACGGTCAGATTCCCTTTGAAAAACCCCTAGAATGTGATCCGCAATAAGCTGAGGCAAGTCCCGGTATCTGGCAATGGCTTCTTCGAGCCGTTTACGGACAGAGCCATCGAAATTTTTCTTCTTCATCTCCACCTCCAAAATCGCGATGACTTTGGGAAAGTAGTCCGAAAGCGTGCTATTTTTCACAGGCAAAATTCCGGCCAGATCAAGAAAAGAAGGAAACTCCTCAATAGCGGGATTCTCCTTGAAATGCTCTATGAGATACTCGGCGATCCCGGCAATCGGATCTTCATCAATGCGGATAGCCCAACGAATTCTTTTCTTCACCAAAGGCGCGAGACGCCCATCCGTAATTTTCTCGCGCAATAATTTGAGCATGGCCGGCCGATGTCTAAAAAAGGTTTCCCTCGATATTCCTAAAGCAGGTATGACCTCCCTGGCAAAAGGCACACGGTTCCGGTTCGGCTGGATTTTGAAAAGTCGGACCATTTCCTCCACTGCCGCAAGGACAGTCTGAGTCTTTACCGCCGCATCCCCCAGTGACCGGGCGGATGACACAGCTTGAGGCGGGGTTGATGGCAGATCTGAAATTTTTTCATGCTCCCCAAATCCGGCCGCGGCGGAAAGCGAGACAGCCAGCAGGATAGAGGCAATGCCGAGCCCGGTGAATTCGTCGGTTTCTTCGTTTACCGAGAGATCGTGATAATTGCGACTCGTGGGTATCTGGGCTTCAGCCGCTTCTTCCGAAAGTGCGGGGAGAATGGCTACCTGCTCGAGTTCTTTGCGGTCAGCGCGGACAAAGGAACCAATCCTCCACACATCGCCGCGGTGATTTCCCGGATTGACCGTAGCATCCAGCCCCCATTTGTCGAAATCATAGCCCTTGTCCTTTTCCTTTAGAAGGCGTTTGAAATAACCGAACGCTTCCACCGCGAGCAGGAATGCCCGCCGCCATCGGAATTTCACAAAGTCGGTGAAAAAACGGCTGATATAAAACTGAAGGGCGCTTGGAAAAATAAGCAGATAATGCCTTTTGAAAGCCAGGAATCCGGAATGCACATGCGGCGGAACGGGCACTCCGTTGACCGCGGGATCAGCGAGGCGGGCTATCGGTCTTGATTGGGCAAAATGATCATCGACATTGTCTCCTTTTTTAACCTCGGATTTCAGGTGCATGAGATAGGAAACGAGCTCGAATTCACCCCTGGGGTCAACAATGAGCCCCGGCCTGTCTAACTCCGGGGGAAATTCCGACCGCGCGACTCCCAAAAGTTTGAGAAGAAGCCAGTAGAACCGCCAAAGCACGGAGGAAGTTGTTTTGCCCAGCCGGATGAATACGGACTCGCCCATAAAATCAGGCGCCACGGCCACTACCCGCCCATGATACGGAGCCGGAACCGGATCGCCCGCCTCCAGATTAAAATTATTTCCGGCCCCGTCCTGCACAATGCCCTCGTCTTCCGCCTCATGGAATGTCGTCCTGATTATGCCCAGATCATCTCCAACGCCCGTAGCCCATTTACCGTTGGCCCATCCTTCTCGCTTGGCGCGCCAGAGCATGCCGGGGTAATAAACGAATTTCACAAAATTTTTGCCTTTTCCCCTGCTCAGCATGGCCAAAAAATCCTTGAGCCAGCCGACCACGCTGAGCTCCGCGGGCCATTTGAGTTGATGATAAAATCTTTCACGCTGTTTCCGAAATTTACCGTAGGAAAGCCAGTGCCCGTCCACCAGCACCTGAACGCGCGCATAATAATCCGGGTCCCGGGAATTCTCCCGCGGGTATTCCTTGGCCGGCACATTGCGTTTAACACGATAAATAATCCCGGCATTTTTGGGATCAACCAACCGCGCCAGTGCCGTAGCATCAGACGCAGGCACGCGACTATCATCCGCGCTGTCAACGTTCCTGACCACCCGCATCCCGCGCGCCTGCAGAATCGTTCTCCATTCCGTCAATTTAGGCACATAATAAAGATAGCTCCCGCTGAATTTACGAACCTCTCCGAACCGCTCATGGGTCCATTGCTTGGCAAAACCCAAAAATTCTGCCGCATCGCGGAATCTTCGATTTTGATAAAAAAATTCAACACCCACGTATTCGTGCCGGATGCGCTGGTATTTGATGAATATTTTGTTGGGCGCAGAAGCGCGCTGATCAAAGCCTTGAGATAAACTGGTGAGCGGATGCATGGCCCGGGGAATCATGATATTTCTTTGACTCATAAACAGTCCTGCCAGCAGTGGGAAGCCAATTACATCCTCAAGCTCCTGATACAAAAACTCCGGTCTTTTATGATTTCCCGCTCCGCGGACTTTCAAAATGTTCATGTCATGGATCGATACCACAAAACGCCGGGCGAGGCTCTTTTTTGGAGCCGTGCTTCCCAAAGACTGCGCCGCTTCCGATCCCAGAGAATTCATACGCTGCTTCACACTGCTCAGTAACCTTTTGTGATAATCGTCCCATTCCGTTGTGCCGTCTTCACTGTTGGTCAGAATCTGCTCAAGAATACCTGCGAAAAAATCCAAATCCGGCACCGAAACGAGGAGATTCCGGCTTTCCATGGCAACCCGCAGAAGCCTGCCGTCAGCGATCCGGTCTCCGTCGCCAAACATCTTGAGCGCGTCGACTTCGACTTCCTGCCAGCCGGAATCAAAAACGTAAATGTGCGTGTCAATGCCGAGACTCTTGCGGATTTCGGTAACAATTTGCTGTGTGAGTGAAAAAGGCAAAAGGTGGCGTCGCGTATTGAGATTGAATTCGTTGACCGTTGACGCGGCCTTCGTTTCTTGCCCCAGAGACGCGGCGATTGCGGCGAAATACGGTGCGCGGGGATCGGCAGCAATTCCGAGTTCACGGTAAACCCGTTCCACGCTTTGTTTCTGGCTTTGGATATCCCAATCCTGTTTCTCCAGGGAAACGCGTGGATCCTGCGTAAAAAGCGTCTGCTCCAGGTGGGAGGTGCGCGTCATGATTTCGTAATACAGGGAGTGATCGATTTCGCCGCTGATTTTGGGAGAAATCAGCGCATACCCGATATTTTGATCTTTGAAAAGGCGGCTCATGCCCTGAGTGTGGAAACCGCCTGTCACAAGAATAACGGCTTTAGGTGTTTTGCGGCCGGAATCCCATGATTCCGGCACGCTCGCGGGGACTTGTTGTCCCCGTCTTCGCAGGCCGGACAGAGTTTCCTGAATATTTGTGAAAAATGCGGATTCGCGACGTTGCATCAGCCGGTAAAACCGGAAAGCTGCCTTGATTGTTTTCTGAATCGAGCCATTCGCTTGAATCTCCGGAGATTCTTCGTTGCTCCTAATTTGTTCCCATTCTCCTGCCGTCAATTCAAGATGCAGAAGCTTCCCTAAAAGAAGAAAATTCCGATAAAGCCCGATGATCTCCCGCTTTTCCTCGGTGTCTGCTTTGGCGTCAAGCAATTTTGAAAAAAGCCTTTCAATCTCTTCAAAAAGCGGCTTTAGCTGAAGCTCGCTTTGAAGCACCTTGTGAGCCGCGCGATAAGTGATTTGGGGATAGTCACTGAACCGGAACCCCTGAGGCACGGTTTTCTCGAGAAAATTCTCTGCGCTCTTGCGGGGGGAATCGCCGGTTTCCAGATCATCAAAAAAGTTTGTTGCTATTTTTCGGGATTTGAGCCAGCCAAGAATTTTTTTTCTTTCTTTTTCAAACTGTTCTTGATCCTGACGCTTTTCAAGTTCCTGAAGGAGGGCCAGCCGGGTGAGCTGGGGCCAGTCAAATTGAGAAAAGGGGTTTTCAAAATCAAGGCCAAGCCCCTCTTTGGCATCTTTGCGCAACAAACGGAAAACCCCCAGCAAGTCCTTTTTTCCTGAATTAAATTTCAACCAGCAATCAACCAACATTCGAAGCTCCCGGTCAAAAATTCTGGAGGCCTGGCGATCAAGAGCGAGCCGCTTTTCTTTCAAAAATGTTTCGGATTGATCCTGATTTTCAAACACCTTCTTAAAAATATGGTAAGCATGGCGATAAAAATCGGGCTTCTCAATGCCAAAAGCCTCCAGGCCGGAATCCGAAAGAGCCAGGTCCACGGCCGTGAGTTCGCCCTTTTTCGCCAAAGCATCAACAATTTTTTGGTTGAGGCCAGAATCCCATGATTCCGGCACGCTCGCGGGAACTTGTTGTTCCTGTCTTCGCAGCCTGGAATCAGAAACAAAATTAAGATATTCGGGGTGAAGCTTTTCACTCGCACCTTCGGCAAAGATGCATTGAACGCCGTACTGCTTCTTGAAGTAGCGGATGATTTCCCGGATCTTGTGCGCGGTTTCATAATGGGCGTGAACGGTTTGGATGTGAATGACGAAAGGAAAGTCTTTCCTGCCGGGCGGGAGATGAATTTCTTCGACTGTGCCCAGTTCGGCGGGAATATCCAGCCGGGTAAAATACGGCGCTTCAGCGCCTGAAGAAAGAGGCCGGGCAAGCTCCGGATTGGCCCGGGCAATTTCCGAACCGATGAAGCAAAATAAAACAAAAAAAGTGGTTAATTTCTTAGCTTTGTGTGAGAACATTTTTTATGTTTTTAGCGGGGCGATATTTATATTTTTATTACTTAACATATTCTTATAGTTTAACTTATGATATTTATATATTCAATTATTAAATAGTATTTATTAACTAATGCATAGTCATCACTTTCTCATTGCTTCAAAATGAGATATAGATAATATAATATTGAAATTATATGATTAAACTTGATTAAAATAGAGAGGCGGGTATTTACCGAATTAATTTCAATCCAGCGAAGAAAAGAACAAAGGCCAGTATGCGTCTGAGGGTCATATTTGAAAAACGGCGGGCTCCCAAAGTGGATCCTGCGATGCCTCCCGCAAAAGCCGCAAGAGCGAGCAGAATAAGATGCGGCGCGAAATCCACGCCTCCTCTCCAAAATTTTCCGGCCAATCCAGCGATGGAATTGACAAGAATAAAAAAGGCGGACGTGGCTGCCGTTTTTTTGGGGTCTGCCCAGCGGAACAGAATGAGAATTGGACTTAAAAAAATACCGCCGCCCACACCGACAATTCCTGAAATCAATCCAATGACGCTTCCCACCAGCGCTGACATGGCGAGGGACGGAGGTTCCGTGTCGTTTTTTCCTTTGGATTCGTTCAAAAGCATGCGGAAACAGGCAAAAAAAAGAGCGCCCGCCAGAAGCCAGTTATAAAACCGGACGGGAACTCTCATCCATCCCCCCAGGAAAGCACAAGGGACAGAGGTTACGATGAAAGGCAAGGTGATGTTCCAGAAAATATGCCGGGCTTTGGAAAAAACAAAGAACGCAAGGCCTGAGACAAGGATATTGAGGCCTAACGCCGTGGCCGACATCTGGTCATGGGGAAACGCAAAAAAGGACAATAAGGCGAGATAGCCGGAGGCGCCGCCATGCCCTACCGAAGAATAAACAAAAGAAACCAGAAGGGTCAGTGAGAGGAGTAAGACAAGCTCTGACAATCTCCCACCTCACCGCGAATCAATTCAACGGCATGAAAAAGAACCGGCTTTAAAATCTCAAAGGCCTCCTCGACTCCGGAGGGACTTCCGGGCAAATTAATAATCAACGTTCGGCCGCGAATGCCGGCCACGGAACGCGAGAGCATGGCAAATTTTGTCTTTTGCAGACCTTGCCGCCGAATCGCTTCCGGGATGCCGGAAATTTCCTTTTCAATCACAGCGCGAGTCGCCTCAGGCGTGTTATCGCGCGGGGAAAGTCCGGTGCCGCCTGTGGTAAAAATCACATCACATGCAAGCTGATCTGAAAAGTGAATGAGACGTGCCGCCAAAATTTCCCTATCGTCGGGGACAATTTCGTAAGCTGCGACTTCCGCCGGCAGCGCTTCAACCAAAGATTTTAGGAGGACGCCGCTTCGATCTTCCCTGATTCCCTGCGAAGACCGGTCACTGGCCGTCAGGATTCCTGCTTTTAAAAGTATAGTCACTTTTTCCTCCCGTTTTTTTCAAAAGCCTGGCCTCGGTTATCACCATTCCCGGGTCATAGGCCTTGGCCATGTCGTAAATCGTAAGCGCGCTGATCATGACCGCCGTCAAGGCTTCCATCTCTGCGCCTGTTTTCGCCGTCGTGCGGACGTCGGCCGCAATCATGACTCCATCTTTTCCCCCGCTGTCTTGAAAGCAAATATCCACATGCTCGAGAGCCAGCGTGTGGCAAAGAGGAATAAGCTCCGACGTTTTTTTGGCGGCCAGGATACCCGCCACCTTGGCGACCGTGAAGGCGTCGCCTTTTTTTATTTTGCCGCTTCGTAAAAGCGCCAGGGTTTCCGGTCTCATCCGGATTTCACACCGCGCTGTGGCCATCCGCCGGGTGATTTTTTTCTCTCCCACATCCACCATCCTGGCTTCCCCTTGAACGTTCAAATGGGATAATAAACCAGCCTGAGTCATTCCCTTCCCAGCCCATTTTTTTCTCTCAACACTTGATGATAATCGTCCATGGTATTCATATTCATCCAAACCTTACTTTTCTCCTTTTCCAGGACAAGCGGCTTGATCACCGCGACTTGCAGGAAACGCTGCATGGACAATTCCCCTCTATCAAGCAGGAGCCGGATTAAATGCCTGACGGAACGGAAATAAAGACCGGGAAAGGGCTGCCATCTTCCCTTCGCATCTTCAAAACAGAGGGCATCATACTCTTCTTCCGCGCTATCCGCCAAATCCCACAGAAGCGCCGCATCCACAAAAGGCATGTCGCAGGGCATCACACAACTGGCCGCGCACTTGGAATAAGCCAGGGCCGTGTAAAGGCCGGCCAAAGGCCCATGATTTTTAAAAATATCCACATAAACAACGGCATTGCCGAGATCCAGCCTTTCACAGTTCATTTTCTCGTTCACAATAATGAGCGTTTCCTCAAAGATGGAATCCATCAGCCGGGCCTGGGATTCCAGCATCGTTCCCTTGCCGAATGGGAGAAAAGCTTTGTCCTGTCCCATCCGGGAACTTTTCCCTCCCGCAAGAATGATTCCGCTCATGGGAATTTTTTTAAGCATAGGAGCTCTTTTTGGGGCTGCCATTTCCCCGGACCATCAAAAATTTTTCCTCAATCAAAGAAACCAGGGAAACCAGCTGGGTGAGGGAAAAATGAGGGACATGCCCTACGGCGCGCTGGTCAGAGCAAATGGCAAAGATCTGGTCCATGCCGCTGCTCAAAAAGTTTCCCGAATTCATGACCTCCAGGGTGGGAAAAGGAACGTCAAAATACCCATCCAGAAAAACAAGATCGTAATCCTGAAACAGACAAAGAAGCTGCTCCACCGGAATCTCGGTGGATAAATTCGAAAAAAAAGCAAGCTGCCTTTTTCCGGCCAGGATGACAGTCTCAGCTCCCTGCGTACGATAACGGCAGGTATCTTTTCCGGGCTGATCGATTTCCACGTCGTCCTTGGCCAGATGCTTGATAATCCCGATTCGGAAGCCTTTGCTTTTCAAAAGCGCGATAAGGGTTTCAATCACTTGGGATTTCCCGGATCCTTTTCTTCCGATGACAGACAAAACAGTCGGTATCATACATTCGCCTCCTGCATCATTTTCACCCTCACTTTTTGATTTTTTTTTAGAATCTCATACGGCTCAACCTTTAAAAGGGCATTGGACCGGGCCAAAGCGCTAATCTGATGCGAGCCCTGGCCTTTCAAAAGGATAATTCTGACAGCGCCCTTCTCACTTTCACACCGGACACGGACAAAATGAGGACGCGCACCATTCTCAAAGCCCTGAGTTAAAAGGCCTTCCTTCCATTTCGCTTCAATCCTCTTTCCGCCCATTTTTAAAAGCGCGGGCTTCACGAATTCTTCAAAAGTCACAAAGACCGAAACCGGATTTCCTGGCAGGCCAAAAACAAGGGTCTGATTTTTTTTCCCAAAGTAAAGAGGCTTGCCAGGTTTAATATCCACTTTCCAAAAAATTTCGCCGACTCCTTCCCGGGCAAGCGCCTTTTTCACAAAATCATACTTTCCCACCGAAACCCCGCCTGCAACGATCAGGACATCGCATTCGAGACCCATTTTAACCGCCTTATGAATCTCGCGGATGCTGTCGCCCGCCGGGCATAAAACCTGAGGATCTCCGCCGTTTCTGTGAACCATAGCTTCAAGTAAAATGGTGTTGGAATCAAAAATCTTTCCGGCGCTCAGGCGTTCCCCGCTTTTTAAAAGCTCATTGCCTGTGGCCAGGATGGCGATTTTAGGCGCGGGATAAACCGGCGCTTTTTTACATCCGACCGTAGCCAAAAGAGCCAGATGGGAGGGCTCAAGCATGGTCCCTTTTTTGAGAAGCAAATCGCCTTTCCTGAAATCTTCCCCGCGAAAGCGGATATTTTCGTAACGTTCCGGCGACTTAAGAATTAAAACGCTTCCGTTTTGACGCTCCGTATGCTCCTGCATGACCACAGCCTTTGTTCCCTTAGGCACAGGAGCACCGGTAAAAATCCGGATGGCGTGCTGAAATCTCAACCCTCCTTCAAAAATTCCACCGGCCGGAATTTCTCCCTGAACTTCCAATTCACAGCGGAAGACACCTCCGCCTTGGCGGAAGTGTCTGGAGCAGTACCCGCCCGCGGTTTCACGCCGCGGGCGGGTGGCGGCGAAGCGGAGCTGAGCCGTCCCTTGACCCTGAAAGTTTTTTCCCACGGCATAGCCGTCAACCGCCGCATTGTCAAAATGGGGAAAGTCCAAAGGAGAATAAATATTTTCTCCGAGCACCCGGCCCAGACACTCGCTGAGCGGCAATGGGCGCACTTTTAAAAGAGTGGTATGCCGCAAAATCCTGTTTAACGCTTCCGCATAACTCAACATGAATGGGCCATATCCCCGCACAACGACCAGGCGTTTGTGCCGTCTTCAAAATATTCTTTTTTCCATATCGGAACTTGGTGTTTGATTTCTTCAATAAAAAACCGGGAGGCCTGATAGGCTTCGTCGCGATGAGCTGAATTCACCTGAATGGCGACCGCAATTTCGCCCAAATCCACCCGGCCGACGCGATGCGCGATTTTGATCTCTTCCAGCGGCCAACGCGCATGTGCTTCCCTGACAAGCTCTTCCATCATTGGCTCAGCCATGGATTCATAGGCCTCATATTCCAGATAAAACACTCTTCGGGCGTCCGAATGGTTACGGACCACTCCCAGGAAAATAACACTTGCCCCTGCTCTGAAATTCTGCGAAGACTGGGACAACAAGTCCCCGCGAGCGTGCCGGAAGCACGGGCTTCCGGCCTGCGCGGTCTCCAAAAAATTCATGGCTAAAATAGGCTTGCGCGTAAGAAACATATCTATCCCCCACTCACCGGCGGCAAAATCGCCACCTCATCATTCGCTTCAAGCAGGGTATTTCCATTCGCGTATTGGCCGTTAACAGCCACCAGCGAATGCCACAAAATAGGAGCGATTCCCTCAAATTGTGTTTCTAAACGCCTCAAAACTTCCCGGCAGGAAATCCCCTGTTCAAAATCCAGATGGATTTCTTCCCTGCCGACCCTATCTTTTAAAATCGCGAACACTTTTACTTTGATAGACATGTCATCCTCCCACATGCGACATTTGGAAATCTTTATGCGGAATCGCTTTTTCATTTAAGAAATGCTGTTCCGGCCGGATGTAAACCACCTCCTGAATGGCTTTGGCAATTTCAAGGGACGAAGCGCCGGAGCGCAAAAGCGCTTTCAAATCCAAATCCTCTTTGCCGTGAAGACAGGTTTTGAGCATCCCGTTGGCTTTAATGCGCAGACGGTTGCAGCGCGCGCAAAAAAAATTGGAAATGGGGCTGATAAAACCCACCCGCGCGCCGGTTCCCTGAATCTGAAAGACCTGAGCTGGCGACGAAAGATACGCCTCGATGGGAATCAGCTCAAATTCTTTTTCAATCTTGTCCTTCGCTTCTTCCGTGCTCATAAATTTTTCAAAAGGGTCCAGCTGAACCAGGCCCGTAGTCGGCATCAACTCAATGAACCGGATTTCAATAGACTTCTGAATTGCAAAACGGACCAGATCGAGAATTTCGTCGTCATTGATGCCTTTCATAAGAACCGTATTGATTTTGACCGGGGCAAGGCCCGAAGCCAGGGCTTCCTCAATGCCCTCCAGAACTTCTTTTAATTTGTCCATCCGGGCAATGGCTTCAAAACGGTCGTGGCGAAGAGTGTCGAGACTGATATTCACCCTGTCCAGGCCCGCGCTTCGAAGTTTTCGGGCCATTGATTTAAGGCAAACGCCATTGGTGGATAAAGCGATTTCGCAAATACCCGCAACCGATCGAATCCCGGCAATCAGCTCTTCAAGATTTCTTCTCACCAAAGGCTCGCCTCCGGTGATTCGCACTTTCCGGATTCCAAGTTCCGAAAAAATTTGCACCATGTGCCGGATCTCCTCATAGGTGAGAAGCTCATCCCAATCCTCAAAACCCGCCCCATGCTGCGGCATGCAGTAAAGACAGCGGAGATTACAGCGGTCCACCACCGAAATGCGCAAATAGGTTAATTCTCTGCCGAACTGATCTCTCATAAGAAATCCTTGCTTCTCATTTTTTCACTCCGGTTCTTTTGCGGTGAAGGAGCGGTATTACGGATTTTTCAACTTTGACCGCGGCTTGTTTGTAATTCGGTTCCCGGGAAATGGGATCGCAGTGGCTGAGGGTCAAATTATTGGCATTGGCCTCGGCATAATGGAAAGGGACAAAAATCTGGCCCAAAGCCACGGTTTCCGTGACCCGCAGGACGATGCGTTCAATGGATCCGCGGCGGGATACCACGCGCACATAATCGCCATGCTGAAGCTTGAGTTTTTTGGCATCCCGGGAATTCATCTCGACCCAGGCTTCCGGCGACAGCTTTTCGAGAATCGGGATTTGGCCGGTCTTGGTCCGCGTATGCCAGTGTTCGACCGTTCTTCCGGTGTTGAGCCAAAAGGGATATTCGTGATCCGGCTGCTCAGGCGGCGCCTGCCATTCAATAGCCCAAAGCTTGGCCCGTCCGTCTTCGGTTTGGAAAATGCCGTCAGAATAAAGCCGGACAGTCTGGCGGGGAGAGCGTATCGGTGAGGAATCTTCCTTTCCTTTCTCCGCTGCAAAAGGCCATTGGATGCCGCCGGCCTCTTCGATCAATTCATAGGTCATGGCGGAATAATCGCACAATCTTCCGCGGGAAACTTTTTTCCACTCGTTAAAGGCATCCTCGGGCTCAGTCCATCCCGGGAAGAGCCGGTCATAAACCCCCAGCTCTTTGGCAATCATCAAAAAGATTTCAAAATCCGATTTTGCTTCGCCGGGTGGATTCACCGCTTTGTTAACTTTGCTGACGCGCCTTTCGGTGTTGGTGTAGGTTCCTTCTTTTTCGCCCCATACCGCTGCCGGAAGTACAAGACTTGCCGCTTCGCTGGTAGGAATCGGATGATACCCGTCCTGAACCACCAAAAAATCCAGGCGGCTCAAGGCTTCGAGCAAATAATTTTGATTGGGAAAAGAGACTAGCGGATTGGTCGCGATAATCCAAAGGCCGCGGATTTTTTCTGAAAGGACGCCTTCGATGATATCCGGATAAGCCCAGCCTCTTGCGCTGGGAATTTCCTCCGCGTCCACTCCCCACAAAAGCGCCAAATCCTCCCGATCCCGGGCGTTTTCAAATTTCCGGTATCCCGGAAGGCTGGAAGTAAATCCCGATTCGCGGGTGCCCATGGCATTGCATTGCCCGGTAATCGACAGCGGGGAGGCCCCAGCCTTTCCAACTTTCCCGGTTAGCAGGGACAGGTTGCAAATGGCATTCACGGTTTCGGTTCCCTGCGTGCTGTGATTGACGCCCATGGTCCAGCCGATAAAAGGCGCCTGGGCCTGGGCATAGAGGCTTGCGGCCTGGCAAATCTTTTCCAGAGAGAGTCCGGTAATTTCAACGACCTTTTCCGGGGAATAGTTCTTGAGATGCTCTTTCAACGCCTCAAACCCCGTGGTGTGTTTTGAAAGGTAGTCGTGGTCAATCCATCCTTTTTCAATCAGGATATGCATGATTCCATTCAGAAGCGCGATATCGGTGCGGGGCTTAAGCGGCAGATAAAGGTCCGCCATCATGGCGGTTTTAGTCACACGCGGGTCTGCCACAATGACTGTTTTTTGGGGATTTTTTTGCAGCCGGTAACAGAGAATGGGATGATTGTCCGCAATATTCGCCCCAATCAGAAAAACAAGATCGGCCTTTTCCAAATCTTCATAGGCTCCGGGAGGCCCGTCGCTTCCAAACGAGCGTTTGTATCCGGAAACGGCGCTGGCCATGCACAGGGTCGTATTCCCGTCGTAATGACGGGTCTTAAACCCGAGCTGAACCAATTTGCCCAGCGTGTAAAATTCCTCCGTCACCAGCTGTCCCGTGCTGAGAACTCCCACCGAGTCCGGACCATACATGCTCTGAATCGCCCTGAAACGGTTCACCATCAGGGGAATGGCCGTGTCCCAGCCGATTTTTTGGAACTTTTTGTTCACTTTAAGAAGCGGCCATTGCGCCCGGTTCGGCGCGTGAATGGCATAATGCTCGGCCAGGCCTTTGGGACAGAGGCGCCCTTCATTAACCGGATGTTTTTCATCGCCCCGCACACTTACGGCCCGGCCGTTTTTGACTCCGATAAACATGCCGCATCCCACGGAGCAATAGCCGCAGGTGGTGGACACCCACCGGTCGGGAATTTTGGCCTTGGCCATATAGCCGAACTGCTCATCCACGCTGTAGGCGTATTTTTCCTTAGCAATGTCAATGCCTAAGTTGTGTTTGATGGAATCCAGAAATGTTTTTTTCAATGCCCGCCTCCGGCGCCGGAGAAAAAAGACCCCGGCATGTTTTTAGGCACCACCGTGACAAAAAAAAGATAACGTCCCAAAAATTCTCCCAGCAGGGAGAGAATAAAAGCAGCCATGGCTAATCCGGTCAGCATGGCAGGAGAAAGACTCCCAGCCGCCAGAGGATGATAAATAAAAAGCGGAATAAAAAAGCAACCGGTAGCGAGCAAAACGATTCGGGTCAGAAAATGTTTTCGAAACCGGTAAGTCAAAAGGAAGGTCGAACTGTAAAGCTCTTCGGGCTGATCCTCCCTGAGATAAAAGAGGCGGGATAAAAGAAGGCAAAGCTGAAAGAGTCCGGCCAGTGCCGAAACACCCAAAAACCCGTACACCGGCCCAGTGAAAAAAGCCGCTACGGCAGCCGGAGATGAGACGTGCAAAACATAGAGCGAATAAACCACCAAGGCAAATAACGGACCGAGAATGAATCCGGTCAGAAAAAATCTCAGGGGTGTTCTGGCCGTATTCCAGGCCGGGCGCGCAGGCACAAGGTAAATCCGCGCGCTGGCATAAACACCGCTCAGCCCGAGAAAAACAACAAGCATTCCGAAAACCAGATTGAGGCTGTCAGGAAGGGTGAATTTCCAATAGTGCATAGCCCATTGAAGCGCAACATAGGCCGCCCCTGTGTTTGAAAATAAAGCAAAAAGAAGCACTTCCCTGGAAAGCCAGGACCGCCTCCACATCCGCAATGCCTTGTAGGCATACAAGGGGCGCCCCAAATGAAAGACAGCGGCAAAAAGAGCCAGGGCCGTGACGATCAGCATCCCGCTGACGCCAAAAGCAAAAAAATCGCGGATCGGTCGGAACGCATTGACCATGCCCGAAAGCATATCAGCCAGCCAAAGGGTCAAAAAACCTCCTGCCGCGAGCTGGGTCAGAACCGTCATAAAAATGAGCGACGTGTGCGGCTTTTCCGGCTGCACGCGATGGCGGTTGCCGCGAAGCATGGTCTCGGGCACTTCCCGGGGCAGCGTGATCCGGGTGGTCGAAATGGTAATGGCCGAATCAGGAACATGGGGGGCATTGGCCTGCGAATGATTTTGGCGCCATTCTTCAACATTCACCTTTTCAATCTTGATGGCCTGCTCCGGACAGGCGGCCACACAGGCCGGAAGCTGTCCCTCCTTGAGCCGGCTGTGGCACATATCGCATTTGGTGACAATGTTCCGTTCAGGATTGTATTGCGGAACCCCGTAAGGGCAATTCCAGGTGCAATACCCGCACCCGATGCATTCTTCGGCCTGATGCTTCACAATGCCGTCGGCCAGCTTGACATAGGCATCGGTCGGACAGCCGGTAAGGCAGGCCGGGTCCAGGCAATGATTGCAGGCCATGGAGAGATGATATTTTTTTGTGTCGGGATAAACCCCTCCTTCGATTTCACCCACACGGCGCCAGTTGACGCTGGCAGGATTATTATTCTGCTCATTGCAGGCCACCACACAGCATTGACAGCCCACGCACAAGGTCATGTCAAAGTGAAAACGGTATTGCTCCCCCTCTCCCAGCGGCTCAGAGGGAATGAGGGTTGCAGAAGGCGATCCGGCGCCTGACCTGCCCGGCTCATAATATCCTGCCGCGTTCACACGGTTTTTGAGCGGAAGGTTTTCCCCATCAAGAAAATCGATTAAATTAAATGGCTCTTTATTGCTGATCATGTTTTCCTTTTTTCTTTAAGCGTCCACAGTCCCTAAGTCCGCAACGACTTCCAGTTTCATTTTGGGAAGCAGCCGCGCAAAATCCCATCCCTGCTGAACCACTCTGAGGAGAATCAGGGCGCAAAGACTTACAAAAGAAAAAATGAAAAAACCAACTCCATAGGAACCCGCGGCATCTTTAAAAAACCCAAGAATTGTGGGAAGAAAAAATCCGCCCAGGCCGCCCGCAGCACCCACCACCCCGGTCATAACGCCGATTTCTTTTTGAAATCTCAAGGGAACGAGTTGAAAAACCGAGCCGTTACCCATCCCGAGACAGCTCATCCCCAAAAACATTAAAAAGGTTGCGAGAATAAGTGGCGGGAGAAAACCAAGCCCGCCCATGAGAACGGCCACGCACCCAAAAAGAAAGGTTAGGACGCGCACCCCTCCGAAACGATCGGCCAGATAACCGCCGATGGGCCTGGAAAAACTGCCGGCAAAAACGCAAAGGGCCGTGAGATTGCCGGCCATGACTTTGCTCAAACCATACTGATCGTGAAAAAAGATGCCGAGAAAACTGGCCAGGCCGACAAAGCCTCCGAAGGTGATGCTGTAAAAGAAGCAAAACCAAAAAGTGTCCGTTTCTCTGAAAATGAGAAAATAATCCGCCAATTTCTTGGGTTTGGGCTGGCTGGGGCTTTCTTTTGCCAAAAAAATAAAAGTCAGCAGCGTCAACACCACCGGGATCAGCGCCAGGCCAAAAACATAGTGCCACCCAAAATGTTCAGCAAGACGCGGTGCAAAAAGAGAGGCCAGCACCGTGCCGCTGTTTCCCGCTCCTGCAATGCCCAAGGCCATGCCCTGGTGTTCCTGGGGATACCAGCGGCTGGCCAGAGGCAGGGCCACGGCAAAACTGCCGCCGGCTATCCCCAGCAAAAGACCGAATCCAAGAACGGTTTGAAAATGAGAAGCAAACAGCCACATTCCCGTCAGGGGCAAAATCACCAAAATCTGACCGAGAATGCCGGTTTTCTTGGGACCGATATGATCCACTAAAAGCCCAAGAGGAATACGGACCATCGATCCCCCAAGAATGGGGATAGCGGCCATGAGCCCTTTCTGGCTCGCAGTCAGGCCAAACTCCTTGGCAGCATAAACGCCGAGAACACCCAGCAATACCCAAACCATGAAGCTGACATCAAAATAAAGAAATGCTGAGAAAAGCGTGGGAGGGTGCCCGCTTTTTAGAAAATCTTTGATTCTCATTTTCCCTCCTCAAAAGCAACGTAAACCCTGTTTTCCATCACTTTGACCGGATAAACCTTCACGCGCCCTTCTCCTCCGCTCAAGGCACAGCCGTTTTCCATGCTGATTTTCCAATTATGAAGGGGACAAAAAACTGCTTTGCCCGCCACAATACCGTCTCCCAGAGGCCCGCCTTTGTGCGGGCACCGGCCGTCCAAAGCCCGGTATTCGCCGCCGAGATTAAAAAGTGCAATTTCATGCTCACCGTAATAAACCCGCCTTCCTTCCTTGACCGGGATTGTGTCTTGGCTTGCAACCAGATACCATTTACTGGTTTTGACCTGCTCCATCACACAGCTCCCTCAATCAGCGCTTCTTTTTCCCTGGGCAAAACCAAATCCTTGAATTGCATGGGATGAACCGGCTGCGCGGACTCCGCGGCCCAGGGATTGACGGCCTTGGCTTTGGCTTTGCGGAGCCGCTCCAGCAGTCCCTGTTTGGTTTCCTCCGAAGCGAGAACGGTTTCCCGGCGGATTTTTTCCAGACCCAGCCTTTCCACAAAATCATAAGTCCGCTCGATGTATTCCCCGTTTTCGCGATAGTACTGAAAAAAAAGCAGCGCGGCCTCCAGCGCTTCTTCCGTGGTTTTGACCGTGACTAAAATATCCGCAGCCCGCACTTTTTTTCCGGCCGCTCCTCCGATCACCACCTGCCAGCCGCCTTCCATGCCCACCAGTCCAATATCCTTGACCGTGGCCTCTGCGCAATTTCTTGGACAGCCAACCACTCCCATTTTGACTTTTGCCGGCGTGTAAAGACCTTCCAAAAGCGTTTCAAGTTGGATGCCGGTCTCGATTGAATTCTGCGTGCCGTAGCGGCAAAAATCCGTGCCCACGCAGGATTTCACCATGCGAACCGCTTTGGCATAAGCGAATCCCGACGTCATTCCGAGCTCCGCCCAGATTTTCGGAAGGTCTTCTTTTTTTACGCCCAAAAGATCGAGCCGCTGGCTGCCCGTCACCTTCACCATCGGGACGTTATACTTTTCCGCCACATCCGCAATCTTGCGCAGTTCAGCGGCACTGGTGACACCTCCGCGCATGCGCGGCACCACCGAAAAGGTGCCGTCTCTCTGGATATTGGCATGCACCCGGTCATTGATGAAACGGGCGGAACGGTCTTCCTTGTGATCCCCGCAATGCACCTCATCCACAATAAAACTCAAGGCAGGTTTGCAAAGGGAGCAGCCAATCTCATTGCCGTAAATATCCAGAACATCCTGAACCGATTTCAGTTTCTGGGTTTTGATCATAGTGCGCAGCTGTTCCTTGGGAAAAGGGACACAGCCGCAGAGGACTTCTTTTTTTTCTTCCTGAAATTCGAAGCCCAGAACGCCCATCAAGATTTCCTGGACAAGGCCGGCACATGTCCCGCAGCCCGAAGAGGCCTTGGTGCAGGTTTTTACCTGCGATACGGTTTTGCAACTCTGTTCGCGAATAGCCGAAAGGATTTGTCCCTTGCTCACGCCGATACAGCCGCAAATGGTGTCGGAATCCGGACGGGACATGACATCCGTGGGAGACCCCGCAACCGCGGGCGGTTTTTGAAATAAGAGCTGCTGGCGGTTTTCCGTGACACGTTCTTTTTTACGGATGAGTTCAAGAAACCGGTTGGCATCGGAGGTGTCGCCGATCAAAATGGCTCCCACCACGGATTCGCGGTGAATTACCAGCTTTTTATAAATGCCGAAGCCATGGTCCTGGTACGAGATGACTTCCTTGTCCGGCTCAGCGGCCTTAAAATCTCCGGCGGAAAAAAGTTCGATGCCCATGACCTTGAGCTTGGTGGCGAGCACCGAACCCTGATACGCGGGCCCCTTGTCTCCGGTGATGGTAGCGGCCAGCACCTTGCCTTGATCGTAAAGCGGTGCCACCAGCCCGTAGACTTTTCCGGCATGCTCCACGCATTCGCCCACGGCAAAAATAGAAGGATCGCTTGTCTCTAAAAAATCATTGACCACAATGCCGCGATTCACCTCGAGCCCGGCTTTTTTAGCCAATTCAATATTGGGGCGTATGCCGCAGGCCATCACGACCATGTCCGCCGGCACTATCTGGCCGTCTTTGAACATCACGCTCTCCACGCGGTTAGACCCAAAAATTTTAGTGGTGCTCTTGTTCAGCAGGACGGTAATCCCGAGCTTTTCGATTTCCCGCTTGAGAAATTGTCCTCCGATTTCATCGAGCTGAACATCCATGAGGCGCTCCATGAGATGCACCACCGTCACCTTAACGCCCCGGTTAAGAATGCCGCGGGCCGCTTCCAAGCCCAAAAGGCCGCCGCCGATCACCACCGCTTCCTTGGCGGTCTCGCATTGCTTCATAATTTCTTCCGTATCCCTCATATTGCGGAAGGTAAAAACCCCCTTTTTATTCGCCCCTTCAATAGGAGGGATAAACGGTATGCTTCCGGTTGCCAGTAGCAGAAGATCATAAGGGAAGGAGATACCGTCCTCCGTATAAACAAACTTTTTTTTCGGATCTACCTCAATGGCTTTCACGCCTTGGCAAAGCGTGATGTGATGCTGGTCATACCATTCTTTGGTATTGATATAAATTTCCTCCACGGACTTTTCACCGGACAAAACGGCGGAAAGAAAAATCCGGTTATAGTTGTAATAAGGCTCTTCACTTAAAACCGTGATTTTAAAATTGGGCTTGCGCTTGAGGATGGCGTCCACGCATGCCATGCCCGCCATGCCGTTTCCCACCACCACGAGATGCTTTGGTTCCATTTTTTCCCTTTTCCAGGGCACAAAAAAAGGCGTTCAACGTTTTTTCCGTTGAACGCCTTTGTTCAATCGAACCACGCCGGAACGCCCTTGTTCCAGCAAACCCACCTAATCTTTTCTAGTTTACCGCTATTTCTTCCGAGACAATAATCGCATCCGCAATCTCTTTCAGCGAATGCCGCTTGTCCATGCTCTGCCGTTGAAGAATACGATAAGCCTCCGCCTCATTCACCTGATGGCGCTTCATCAAAATTCCTTTGGCCCTCTCCACCCTTTTGCGGGTTTCAAGCGCCTCCACCGCCGCAATTTTCTCGGCCAGCAGATTCGTGTTTTCAATCGCCACGGCCGCCTGATTGGCAACCGCTACCAAGAGCTGCACTTCGTCCGGCGTGAATTCATGTTCCGTGGCTGTGTAGCAATTCAAAACTCCAATAACCCGGTTTTTGATCATCATCGGAACCGAGATCAAAGAACGAAGCCCCTCGGTCTTGGCAATTTCAGGATACTTGTAACCCTTTTCATGGGGTACATCCCGCACCGTGATGGGCTGCTTTTGCTGCACCGCGCGCCCAATAACACTCTCCCCGACTTTAATCGGGGGTTTGGTCCGGTAGTTTTCACTTAAACTCTGCGTTGCTTTGATGACCAACTCCTGTTTCTCTTCATTCAACAGCATCAAGGAACAAATTTTCGAACCCATCAGTTCGGCCGTCATCCCCACAACGAGCAAAAGGATTTCTTCAAGGTAGCGATTGGAAGAAATGGCGCGGCTGACCTCATATAAAAGATCGAATCCCTTTGCTTTTTTGAGTTTTAATTCGTCTTGAAGTTCCATTGGATCTTATCATTGAATTTAAAATTGATGACAAAATTGTCAGAAAGTTACGTTTTTGTATCTCAAAAATTTAATCTTCTTATAAAATATACCCTTTTCCCTTTTAACAGATTTTAATATGCAGGAGGCGTGCCAAGTTGAAGAAATTTTGAATGGGCACCAAAACCAACCGCTTTGGTGCGACAGCAGACAGTTACTTTGGGCCGAACCTTTTGGCGAATTTGTCCGCGATCATATTTTTATCCGCAAGATCAAAAATTTCTCGCTCATTCGCAAAAGAATCCTGGTAATCCGCAATGCCGATGCTGACGGTGATGAGGGCTTCATCCGCCTGGTGTTCAGGTAAACAGGGCTCCGCTTCAATTTTGCCTTTAACTCTCGCCATGGCCACAGCCGCTTTTTCAGCCGGAGACTCGGGCAGAAGCACGGCAAACTCATCCTCGCCATAGCGGACCATCACATCGGATCGGCGAAGCGTTCCTTGTATAGTCTCGGCAACTTTTTTCAAAACCACATCCCCGGAAAAACGGCCGCCGGCATCCTCAATGGATTTAAAGTTATCGATATCAATCATGGCTACCGAAAAAGGGCGTTGGTATCTTTGGGCCACATCAAAAAACAGCTTAAGCTCCCTGTCAAAAATAAAACGGCTTGGAAGCCCGGTCAAACCGTCCCGGTTGGCTAACGCTGCGAGAGATTTTCTTTTTTCCAGCAAGAATTCCACCCGGGCCAGCAGTTCATCCGATTCGTAGGGCTTGACCAAATAATCATCGGCTCTCAAGCGCAGTCCTTCGAGTTTGTCCCCAGGAGCTGATTTTGCCGTCAAAAACAAAACTGGAATGTGCGCAGTCCTTTCACTCTCATTCAATTTAGCCTTGACCTGCCGGCCGTCCATGCCCGGCAGCATGATATCCAGCACAATAAGATCCGGCTCGACCTCCTGGACTTTTGTCAGCGCTTCTTTTCCGTCCCGCGCCACATAAGGCTCATAACCGGCAACGGACAGACGTTTGTGAAGCACAAAAGCAACGCCCGGGTCATCATCCACAATGAGAATCACCGTTTTTGGTTTCATAACTGAGGATTATTATAGCATAAATTCAAGAATTTTTTATTAGAATTCAGTCAAAAATCGGTTAAAATGTGGGTCCATGAAGAATCCCTGGGTAAGTTACGGCCTGGCAGTCATCCTCCTTCTCATTATCCCTTCCCTTATTTTCGCCGGCCTGAGGGGCTTTGATTTTGTCAACTGGGACGACGATATCTATGTCTATAACAACCCACTTATAAGGTCGATTAGCCCGGAAACCGCCAGCCAGTGGTTCAGGCCCCAGGTCAAACTCTTTGTGCCGCTCCCCATGCTGAGCTATGCCCTTGATTATCAAAGTTACGGCAGGGACGCGGGCGGATACCATCTCACCAACCTTGCTTTTCATCTCTTAAACACCCTGCTTGTCTTCTATCTTTTGACGCTCCTCAGCCCCAATACTTTCTTTGCCTTTCTGGGGGCCCTGCTTTTTAGCCTGCACCCTGTCCAGGTTGAAACCGTGGCCTGGATTTCGGAAAGAAAAAACCTGCTTTGCGCCTTCTTCTCCCTTGCGGCATTTGCCATTTTTGCCACTAGACTTTATGAAAAAGGAAAACAAAACTGGCTGGCGCTGATTCTTCTTTTCATGGCCGCGCTTTCGTCAAAAATCACGGCCGTTGTGCTTCCCCTGGCCTGGCTGGGATGGGAATTTTTTTCAACCGGCCGGTTTCCGGGCAAACCTGCCCAGCGGTATTTATTGATTCTGGTCCCGGCCATGTTGGCCGGTATTTTTACGCTGACCCTGTATCCCGGATTGTTTCAATCCGGCGAATTTCCCCTTAAACACTTTCTTTTCGCGCCCTTTAAAAATTACGCCCTTTATCTGATTCACGGGCTTTGTCCTTCCGGGCTTAATTTGTTTTATGGCGAAGAACGGCTTTCCACTTTCCTGCCTCTCATCCCCTTTTTAAAAGCCACTCCCGGCATCGCTTTTTTTGGAGTCCTGATTTATGGGGCGGTCAAAAAAAGGGAGTGGGGATTCTGGCTTTTCTGGTTCTTTCTCTGGCTTGCACCTGTGGCAACTTTTGTCAAGGTCCCGGTCGCGGATCATCATTTATATCTTCCCCTGATCGGCCTCATTGCCTTTGCCATGGCCCTCCTTGAGCGCTACCGGCTGATTCTTCCTACGCTTCTCATCATCGCAAACGCGTTCTCGATCCCCCTCACCTTGGCAAAACTTCCGGCATGGAGAAACGGGGAGACGCTTTGGCTTAGCGTGCTGAGAAAAAATCCCGCGGATTTCCGGGCCTTGCTCCAGCTCGCGGACTATTATGAGGAAAAAGGGAATCTCACGAAAGCGCTCCGGTTCTATCAAATGCTTGCGGCCCGCTATCCCGGGGAACCTTATCCGCATATCAACCTTATCAATCTCTACCTCGCCTCCGGTATGCCCCAACAAGCAGGAACCGCCTTTAAAACTTTTGAGCAGCTTCATGCGGGTCATCCGGAACTGGAGGTACTGCGCGCTGCCCTAGCAGAGGCCCAAGGCCAGTCCGCTCAAGCCCTGGAATTATTGAAAAAAGCGGAAGCTCAAAATCCCGGCCGTCTGTCCGTGCTTTTAAATCTCGGCAAGCTTTACTTCCGGGCCCAGGATTTTGAGCAGGCCATTGCCGCTTTTCAAAAAGTTCTCCGCCAAAACGAACTGGATGCCGAGGGCAATTATTTTCTGGGGCTTTCTTATATGGCCCTAAAACAATGGGAAACCGCGGCGCGGCAGTTTGAGACCATGCTGCGAAAGGGAATGTATCACAACGGCCTTTATTTTCAGCAGGGCTATGCCTATCTAAAAGCCGGATTACGCTCCAAAGCCGAGGCATCGTATTTCAAAAGCATCGAATGGGATCCCACCCTTCACGAAGCCTTTTATCATTTGGGGCTTCTCAAGCTCCAGGAACGGAAACCGGAAGAGGCGCAAGTTTATCTTGCGTGGGCCGTGACCCTGAAGCCGGATCTCGAAACTTACCGCAAGATGCTCGACTTTGCCCAACGTGAAAAGCAAAGTTCCCTCCCCAGTTCTAAATAATTCCAGACAAAAAGTGGTGATTCTCGGCGCCGGGCCGGCGGGCCTTGCCTGCGCCTATGAACTGGCCAGGCGGGGGATGCCGTCGCTCGTGGCGGACAAAAATTCCTCGGTGGGCGGCCTTTTGAGAACCCTGGAGTATGACGGCTTTCTTTTTGATATCGGCGGCCACCGCTTTCTTTCAAAAAATGAGGAAATTAACGCGCTTTGGAAAGACTTGCTGGGCCCGGACCTCGTTCGCGTGAACCGCAAATCCCGTATCCTGTACCGCGGAAGATTTTTTGAATATCCCCTTAAGATCCGGAATACCCTCAGGGGCCTGGGAATTCTCGAAACCTTGCGGTGCCTGTCGAGTTACCTGGCTGCCAAAATTTTCACTCCGCCCCGGGAAAACACGTTTGAAAGTTGCATGACGCGCCGTTTTGGGAAAAGGCTTTTTGAAATTTTCTTCAAGACCTACACGGAGAAAGTGTGGGGCATTCCCTGCCATCAATTATCCGGTGACTGGGCATTTCAAAGGATTCAAGGGCTTTCCCTTCCCAAAGCGGTTTTGAAGGCGCTGTTTCCGCATAAAAATGGCGGCATCAAAACGTTGAGCGACCAGTTTCTTTATCCGACCCGGGGACCGGGCCTTTTCTGCGAACGCCTCCAAGAGCGCACCGCGTCTTTGGGGGTTGATTACCGCCTTCAGCATGAAGTGCTTGAAATTCATCACGACAAAGACCGGGTCACGGATGTCATGCTCCGTACGGAAAAAAAACAGGAAAAGGTTGCGGCTGATCTGGTTTTTTCAAGCATTCCGCTCCCGCATCTGGTTGAAAAACTCCGGCCTGAAGCGCCGGCCGATATCCTGTCCGCGGCAAGGGAACTCACGTTCCGGAGTTTTATCGCGGTTTATCTGGTTTTTGATGTCCAGCATCTTTTTCCCGACAACTGGCTTTACATCCATTCACCCGAAGTTAAAATGGGAAGGATTCAAAACTACAAAAACTGGAGTGCTCAGATGGTGCCGGATGAGTCCAAGACTTCGCTGGGTGTGGAATATTTTGTCAATCAAGGCGATGACGTCTGGAAACTGGCGGATGAAGCGATGATCCGGTTTGCCCTGGAGGAATTGGAACGGCTGGGGTTTTCCCTCCGCTCTGAATTTGTCAAAGGATGGGTGGTGCGGATCCCGAATGCTTATCCCGTCTATAATGCCGGCTACCGGGAATCTGTTTCCCTGATCCGCGGGTATCTGGCACATTTTAAAAATCTCCAGGTCGTGGGCAGGGCCGGGCTTTTCCGGTATAATAACAGCGATCATGCGCTTCTCACGGGATTGTATGGAGCGCGCAACCTGCTCGGAGAAAATCATGACCTCTGGGCTTTGGATCTGGACGGTCCGGATACCTAGCCGTAGCGCAAAAAATCAATCATGGCCAATCTTCAACCCTTTGCAGTTATTATCCCGGCAAGAAACAGCGCCAAAACCCTGGCGGCATGCCTGGAAGCCGTGTTTCATGCTTCCCTCTTGCCGGCCGAAGTCATCGTGGTCAATGACGGATCCTCGGACCAGACGGCTGAAATAGCGTCCCGGTTTCCATGCCGGGTTCTCGAAGTGTCAAGGGACCTCGCTTCGCTCAGCCACCTGCCCGGGGTTCCATGCCCCGGGCAGGTACTGCTCCGGTTCCCCCGGGCAAGCCCGGGGCACCCTCCGCTGTCGATGGGGCGGGGGCCCATGCCTCCCCGGTTTGCAGGCGCGCGGACGGCCCAATCTCCTATCCTTATTTTCGTGGACGCGGACGTGTGCGTGAAAAAAGATACTTTCGATAGAATCCTTGCAGACTTTGAGAATCCGGCGATTCACGCTGTGACCGGTCTTCTCAGCGGGAAAGCACCTGTCTCCTCTTTTTTCAGTATTTTCAAGAATGAGTACATGAATTATATTTTCAAAAAACAGCCCAGCGACAGCCGTTTTCTTTACGGCTCTCTCTGGGCCATCCGCAAAGAATGTTTGATTGATTTCGAACCGCTTGATGCTTTCTTCGGAGGTCTTGTGTCAGATTCCGAACTGGGATTGCGCCTTAAACGCGAAAACCGCGGGATTCTTCTCGACCATGAGCTGGAGGTGATGCACCTGAAAGAATACAATCTGCCCCGTCTGCTCGCGAATGATTTTAAAATTCCCTTTTCATTTGCCGTGCTCTTACTGGCCTATCGCCCGAAAAATTCCCTGACTCGGGAAAAGCGCTTTTCCCATGTGTCCCTCGGCCAAGTGCTGGCCGCGGGTCTGGCCTTCATGGCCGTCGCAGGAATGGATTTCGGGCTGCTCTTCCGCCATCCGATTTTCTGCATTCAAGCCGCTATTTGTTTCTCACTCTTTTACACTCATTGGTTTAATTTCTTTAAAAAACTGGCGAAAGGACGCGGAATCCTATTCGCTTTACAATCTTTTTTATTTCTCCCGTTTGATCAGGCCGTGATGTTTTGCGGCATGCTCGTCGGATTGATTTATGGCTTCAATCAACCCCCGAGGTTTACGCAGGCAAGCTCAAAGATGAGTCTTCAAAGGGTTGGGACATGAACAAACTGCCTCTCGTAAGCGTGCTTATGCTCAATTATAATTACGGAGCCTACGTGAGCTCTGCGATTCAGTCCGTGCTGGATCAAACTTACCGCAACTGGGAGCTTATCGTTGTGGATGATGGGTCAACGGATGATTCGTTTCGAATTTTGGAAAAATTTCAGGTTGAATATCCCAAGGCCGTAAAAATTTTAACCCATCCCGGCCAACAAAACCGTGGAATCCTTAAAAGCTTTGCACTTGCCCTTTCAAGAGCCGAGGGTTCCGTGATCGCCTTTCTTGAAGCCGATGATTTGTGGCATACGCGAAATCTTGAAAAAAAAATGGCCGCCTTAAACGGGAATCCCGAAGCCGGCGTGGTTTATTCCCACTACCGGCCCTTTGGCCAATGGAGCGGCGTCCTCTACTGGCACCTTTATGCTGCCTCAAATAAAATATCTACCCCCAAACACCAGCCCTTTGACGCTTTTCATTTCCTTCTTTACCGGAATCCCGTGGCCTCGTTTTCCCACTTTGCCGTAAGGCGCAGTTTTCTGGAAAACCTGCCACATCCTTCGTCTTTCCAGCGGAACCTGGACTGGTGGATCCTGGCTCATTTAAGCACGCGCACTCTTTTTTATTTTCTCCCGGAACCGCTTAGTTTATGGCGCATTCACCGGGCCAGTGCAGGTTACGGCCGCATCCGTCTGACCACGCTTTGGCGTTTGCATCATTTCCTCGTGAAACTCTACCAGTCAGTCGGGCAGATGCTTGGACAAGAGCGGCTTCAGGCAGAGGCCTCTCAAATGCAGTTTAAAATTGACAGCGCTTTGAATTTCCAGAATATGATTCAGGCAAAACGTGTTTCGCTGCTTCTCGCCAAAATTTTTCTGCATCCTCTGGCTTTTTTAAGATTCATGACTTACGTGATTTTACGCAACCTTTTATTCACAGCGACACCTAAAGGTGCTATAGAAAGCATCGAGCGGGGGCCCTTGACCTCATGATATCCGGCGAATTTTCTTCTCCCCTTTCCGTGGGCATTTACGATCACGCACTTTTCATGGCCGGCGGCGGGCAGCGGTATGCCTGCGCCCTGGCCTCCCTTTTACAATCCAACTGCCGGGTGACTTTTATCACTCACCGCGCCATTTCCGTCGAAAAACTTGAAGCCTGGTATGACCTTGATTTGAGCGAATGTGCGGTCAAAGTGATTCCCATCCCTTATTATGAAAAGCGTCCTCACGGATTGATTGACGAAAGTTTCCTGCCGTGGTTCGGGCTGAACCCGTTTGAGCCGGTTTCATGCGAGAGTAAAAATTATGATCTCTTCATCAATGCCAACATGCTGACCAAGGTGACGCCGCAATCAAAAACATCGGTCTTTATCTGCCACTTTCCGGACCACCCAAGGTCGCGCTACTTTGCCGCAGACCGGTACACCACTCTTGTGACAAGCAGTCAATATGGTGCGGACTGGATTCAAAAAAAGTGGGGACTCCCCAACGCAAAATGCATTTCTCCCCCGGTGGAAATGGGAGCCAGCCAGACGATTAAAGAACCGCTGATATTATCCGTGGCCCGCTTCGAACACACGGGCTCCAAGAATCAGCTGGAAATGATAAGGGTTTTCGAGGAGCTCTGCCGTCAATACCCTGTTGAAATGCGGGCATGGACGCTAGGCCTTGCAGGAGGAACTTTTGAAGGAAACCCGTATTTCGCTCAAGTGCGGAAGCGGGCAAAAAACAACTCGCGGATTCATATCCTCCCCAACCTATCCATCCATGAACTCAAAAAGCTCTATGCGCGAGCCTCGCTTTTCTGGCATGCCTGCGGCCTGAACACGGAGGATCCGGCGCGGGCAGAACACTTTGGCATGACCACGGTGGAAGCCATGCAGAACCGCTGCGTTCCCGTGGTGATCAACAAGGGCGGACAGAGGGAAATTGTGGAACAGGACGTGTCGGGATTCCTTTTTGACGACAGTCAAGACTTGGCACGCTATACTTTGCTTCTCATCCGGAATATCGAAAAGCGAGAAGTGATGGCCGGGAACGCTTCAAAACGCGGCTTGTTCTTCGGAAAATTTACGTTTGAACAAAAATGGCTTAATTTGCTAGCTCACATTAAAAAGAGAGAATTTTATGACCGAAAAAAAATGCTGGTGCGGGAATTCTAAACTAATCCCTTTTTCCCCCGCTTATTTTCAGTGTTCCGGCTGCGGCACACTCGTGACTTCGGAGCCCATTCATGCGGGGCTGGCCAAAGTCACGGCCGATGCCCGGGATTTTTACGGCCACGATTACTGGTATTCCTACCAGGAAAAAACGCTGGGATTTCCAAATATTGAGCAAAGAGCGAAAACCGATCTTTCCGACCGCTGTCCTCAATGGCTCAACACCTTGCTTAAATACCGGCGTCCTCCGGCACGGGTTCTTGAGATCGGTTGTGCCCACGGCGGATTTGTCGCCCTCTTAAGAAAGGCGGGCTTTGACGCCATGGGGCTGGAGCTAAGCCCCTCCATTGTTCAATTTGCCAGGGACACGTTTCATGTGCCGGTGCTGTGCGGACCGGTCGAGGAGCAGAACCTGGAGCCGGGCTCTTTTGACGTGATTGTCATGATGGATGTCCTGGAACATTTTCCCGATCCGGTCAAAACATTGCGGCATTGCCTTGATTTGCTTAAACCGGACGGCTTGTTTTTGATTCAAACCCCCGAGCTCCCTGAGGAGAAAAACTACGAAACGCTTTTGACTGGAATGTCTCCTTTCCTGGCTCAGCTGAAATCCAAAGAACACCTTTATCTTTTTAGCCCCTCCTCGGTACGCAATTTTTTCAACCAAACCGGAATCCCTCACCTCATTTTTGAACCGGCCGTGTTCGCGCACTATGACATGTCTTTTGTGGCGTCGAGGAAACCGATTTTTGCAATCCATAAAGAACTCAAATGCGTGGCCGTGGATTTGACCCCGTTGCTTCCGGGAGGAAGCAACGGAGGTGCAAAAATCGTTGCGTTGGAGCTGGTCAAAAATCTGGCCGGACTGACTCCTGACTGTGAATTCGTACTGCTGACTTCAGACAAAAACCATGAAGAACTTTCCCTTTTGGAAACGCGTAATGTAAAGCGCCTGTGCATGGCCCATCACCAAAAAACCAACGCCGGAAAGGATTTCTCGCTTCCCCTGTCCCGGCTCCGGGACCTGCTCGCAAATATGGTTCCGGATGCGCTGCTGGCCCTGGTCATTCAAATTTACCGGTCGTTTTTTTTTCCCCGGGAAGTGTACGGCCGGCTTTACCCTGTCAAGCCGGACCTTCTATTCTGCCCTTTCACCGCCCCTTTCTTTTTTAATCCCTCGGTTCCCACCGTCTCCGTCATCCATGAAATCCTGTTCCGCCACTATCCGCAGTTTTTCTCCCCGGAATCCCTGAGAGAGCGGGACAGGCACTTTCAGGACACCTGCCGCCTGGCGGATGTGATTGTCTGCGTTTCTGAAAATCTCAAGCAGGATGTTCTAAAGCATACCGGCCTTAATCCGGGCCGCGTGATGGCAGTGCCAAACCGTCTATCAAAGCGTCTCGGTGATCCTTCCTTGGTCAACGGAATTCCGCTCCTTGAAAAATGGGGGCTGGAAAAAAATCATTATCTTCTTTATCCCGCCAATTTCTGGCCGCACAAAAATCACAAAATGCTTTTAACCGCTTTCGGAATTTTCCTGGCGCATCATCCTGATTCCCGGCTCAAACTGGCCTGCCCTGGGGATCCTGACACCGGCATGGCACCGCTTTGGGATGCCGTGAAACTCATGGGTCTTGAAAAACGGATCATTTTTCCCGGCTATGCTTCCGACAGCGTGATGGCAACGCTTTACAAACACTGCCGCGCCCTGATTTATCCCTCTCTCTATGAGGGATTCGGTATGCCAATTCTTGAAGCCCAGGCGTTTGGCAAACCAGTTGTTGCGGGTAACACCACCAGCATCCCGGAAATTGCCGCCCCGTTCGCCGTTCTTTTTGATCCGAGAAATCCTCTTGAAATTGCAAACGCCATTGAGAGAACGGAATTGCCTGATGCCCATGCCTTCTCTGTTCCGCGCATTCCTCATCCCCGGCTGGAGGAACTCTCGGACCCCAAACTCATGGCACTTGAGTACCTTGAAATTTTTAAAAATGTTCTTCACCGCAAAAAATTTCAATCATCGGGGCATCATCTGGAGGGATTGTATCCTGACGGCTGGACCAGCGGCGGGGTGATAATTTTTCATGCCGCCGGTTCCGGAAACCGGAAGCTTGAGCTCTCGGTCTTGCTTCCTCCTTCGTTTCCTTTCCCAGTGGCTTATCTCCAATTACGGCAAGACCAAACAAAACGACTCAAAATTTACCTCTTGCGGCGCGGGAAAAATCTTCGCATCAGTTGGACGCTTCCTGTCGGCCAAGGGGTTGTGGAATTGACAACCCAGCCCCTCTTTCAGCCCAAAGCGCAGGAAAAGAATAGAGACGAACGCTGGCTTGGCTGTTTTATGAAAAGCTGCACCCTCATTGAGGCCGGAAATCCTATAAAGCTTTACGAATTTCAGGGCTCATGAAACAGCGCATCAGCATCATCACTCCTTCTTTTAACCAGGGCAAATTCATTCGCCGGACGATTGAAAGTGTTCTCTCCCAGGAGGTGGAAGGCCTGGAATACTGGGTCATTGACGGTGGAAGCACGGATGAGACTGTTTCAATTCTGAAAGAGTACGGAGACAAATTCTTCTGGGTCTCGGAAAAAGACCTCGGCCATTCGGACGCCATCAACAAGGGAATACAAAATTCCGCAGCGCCCGTGATCGGATGGCTTAATTCCGACGATGTTTATTACCCCGGCGCGCTTAAAACCGTTCTTTCTCTTTTCGAATCCCATCCGGAGGCGGATATGATTTACGGCAATGCTTACCACATTGACGCGGAGGATAAAATCCTTGAAGAATATCCTACCGAAGACTGGGACATGGAAAGGATGAAGGAAACCTGCTTCATCAGCCAGCCTGCGGCCTTTATCCGGAGGTCCGTCGTCGAACGGTACGGCCTACTGGATGTGAATCTCCGCTACTGCATGGATTATGAGTACTGGCTCAGGCTTGGAAAGAGAGGCGCGAAATTTATGCATGTTCCCTATCTTCTCGCGGGAAGCCGCCTTCATCCCGAGGCCTCCACCCTGGCGCGCCGGGTCCAGTGCCATCAGAGCGTCAATGATTTTACGCGAAGCCATTTTGGAAAAACGCCGGACCCCTGGATTTTCAATTACGCCCATGCCTTGGCCGAGGCTCGCGGATTCAAGCGCGCGGACAAAATTCCGTTTGCCCTGGCCGTGTCCCTTTTTTCGTACTACGCCTCTTTTCGCTGGAATTACCGGATCACCGGGAATATTCTCCGGACCACCACAGGATGGCTCAAGGGGAATCTTATGCTTTCCCTGAAAGGACTCCCGCACCCATGAAAATTGGCTTTGACATCAGCCAGACAGGCCTAAAAAAGACAGGGTGCGGACACTTTGCGCTGAGCCTGATCCGGCATTTGACAAAAACCGACACGCAGAATACGTATCTCCTGTATCCCACTTTCGGCGATGCCTTCTGGGATCCGGGCTGGCCCACCCAGACCGTCCGCTTTGCGCAGCCCAATTTAAAAATCGCAAAGGGACACGGCTCTCTTCTGGAAGCCAAAAATTTCTGGAATCATCCGCCGGCAAATCTGGAAGCGGAGCTGGGTCATCCGGAAGTGATTCATTCCAACAATTTTTTTTGTCCGGTCAGGCTCCGGCAGGCAAAACTCGTCTACACCTTTTACGATTTCAGTTTTGTGGAACATCCTGAATGGGTTGCGGAGGAAACGCGGTCTTTCTGTTTTGACGGAATTTTTAACGCCAGTCTTTACGCGGATTTGATTTTCACGATTTCAGAAGCAAGCCGTAAACAATTTCTCGAACTGTTTCCGCATTATCCTGACAATCATATTGCCGCTGTCTACCCAGCGAGCCGGTTCCAATTTGAACCGGGATTGAAACAACCGGAATCCTTAGGCCTGCTTCAACCCAACCAATTCTGGTTCAATGTGGGAACTCTGGAGCCCAAAAAAAATCAGATCCGCCTCATCCAGGCCTATGCCCGGCTCAAAAATAATCAAGGGGATTCTTTTCCTCTGGTTTTGGCGGGAAAGGACGGCGGAGATCTTCAGAATATAAGAAAACTCCTTCAAGAGCTCCGCCTTGAAAAAGACGTGATCCTTTTGAATTATGTGAGCGACACGGATATCCCCTGGCTTTATCAAAACTGCTTTGCCTTTGTCTTTCCTTCTTTGTTTGAAGGATTCGGGCTCCCGCTGCTGGAAGCCATGGCTCTCGGGGCTCCGGTGATTAGCTCTAACAACTCGTGCATTCCGGAAATCACGGGCGAGGCCGCGCTCTTGGTCGATGCCTACCGTGAAGAAGAGATCACGGAGGCGATGAGACTTCTGGCTTCGGGAGAAATCAAACGCGAGATTTTGAGGGATAGGGGATTTCGAAGAGCGCGGAATTTTTCCTGGGAAAAAACCGCCCGAGAAACTCTGGACTGCTACGATAGAGTGCTTGCCGGTGACAAACTGTCCACAAAAGCATTGTATTCCTCAATCACTTCCTGAACCGGCCCGGTTTTACGGATTTCTCCCTGCTCAAGCCAAACCGCCCTTTGGCAGTAACGTTTCAGTTCTTCCAGATTATGGGAAGCCATCAGAATCGTTTTTTCTGAGCTCATCATTTGCCGGAAATACTCCGCCATTTTTTTCTGAAAGACAAGATCCGCGAGAGCCGTGGTTTCGTCAAAAGCGAGAAACGTATCCCGGCTTTGAATAAAAATGGAAAAACTGAGGCGCCCGATTTGGCCGGACGACAAATTTTTGACCGGAAGATAAAGAAATTTTTCAAGCTCGGAAAAGGCAAGGACCGCTTCAAGTTTTTCTTTGACCTCACGGACGGACAAACCGTAAAAAGCTCCCAGCAGATAAATATTGTCGATCACGGCCAAATGCGGATTCATGCCAATACCGTATTTAAAAAGAGGCGTAAGCGTGCGGTGCCTTAGGACTGTCCCTTCGGTGGGCTTGTAAATGCCGCTGGCCACGCGGAAAAGCGTGGTTTTCCCCGCACCATTCCGGCCGATCAAGCCCACTTTTTCCCCCTCTTCGATTTCGAGTGAAATATTCCGCAGGGCCCAAAAGGTTTTAGAAATCGGAATCCGCTGTGCCAAGGATTTTGTCAGGCGAAACAGGGTTTTCTGCTCTTTGTAGATCGAGAAACGTTTGCCGACATTCTCAAGTTTCAGGGCCAGATGATTCATGGGGCTTCTATGAGATGCCTTTCAAACTTTTTAAACAAAATATAACCGGCGCCAAATATCATCCCGGCATACGAGACAGCATGCAGCACCGTTTTTAGGCCCAGAGCCGGGGTGCCTTGGCCGGCAATCAAGGCCTGAAAACTTACCAGAAACGGTGTTACCGGATTCAGCCAGGTGACCGCCCATCTGCCCCAGGGCGAAAGCATGTCGACGGAATAAAAAATGGGGCTCACAAAAAGCATGAGGGGCTCGATCCGCAGCCAAATCTCGCCCACATCCGCGGCCAAACCGTTAAGAACGCCAAGCCACAACCCCGCGCCGGCTGAAAACATCAAAAAAAGAAAAACCATCCCGACAAGCGCAGGAAGATTCACCGGTGAAAATACACCGCAAAATACGGCCGTCAACACGCACAGGCCGATCTCCACCAAGAACTTGAGAAAAGGCACGGCAAGAGGTGCCGCCATTAGAACTTCTGAGGGCGCGAGGCAATCCTGCACGATTTCACGGCTTTGACGCATGGCATTCAGGATCACCTGAATGACGCTGCTAAAAAAATGGATGACAATCACGCCGGTCAGCAATTTAAGAGAAAAAAGCGAAATCCCTTGGCCGAACCGGGCGGCAAAAATAAGATAAAGTACCGCAAAAGTTAAAAGCGGCCCCACAAAACTCCACAGGGCGCCGAGAAAGGTGCGGTAATCGCTGGACCTCAAGTGCATTCGCGTTAAAACCGAGAGGAGATTAAGATTTTTTTTAAAACGATCCATGCCTTCTTTCACTCTAATTCTCCTGCAGCCATTTGGAAAGGCATTTCAAAATATCGATTTGGGTCACAATCCCGAGAAGGGTTTTATCCGGTGTCACCACCGGGACACAGCCATACTTATCCCTTGCCATGATATCCACCACCCGGACCATGCTGTCGTCCGGTCCCACACAAACCGGATCGTTGGCCATCACATACTTTAAGATAAAACGATCGAGTTGTTCTTTGTCATAAATATATCCATCCTCGGTTTTTTTGGGTGAAAGCGTCCGCAGTAAATCGCGCTGTGTGACCATGCCCACCACTTTTTTATTTTCATCCACCACCGGTAGGTGGCGAATCCCGTAAATTCTCATTTTCTCGGCCACATGGCTAAAGGCCTCATCCACTCCGACCGTGACCACCGATGTCACCATGATTTCCCTGACGGCAATTTGCTTCATGCGAAATTCCGAACCCTCAACCCAAACGGGCCAATATTTCCTTGGCCTCCTTGTGATTGGGGTTCAACTGCAGCACGTTGCGAAGCGAAGACTTGGCATTCCCCGTGTCGTTTTTCTGAAGATAAACAAGCGCCAAGCCAAAATGGCTTTCCGCATTGGTCCAGTCATCCTGAAGCGAAGATTGGAATTCCTTTTCTGCAAGATCCCAGTTTTTTACGTTGGTCAAGATGTAGCCGATATTTTTATGGAAAAGGGATTTTGTTTTGCGGCCGGAAATATGCTGGAGCCCCTCGTTAAAAACAGAAACGGCCCGCTCGAGATCCCCTTTTTGGGCAAAGGCCACTCCCAGCATGCCGTAGAGATCCGGATCATCTTTCTGAACCTGAATCACGGCGGCCAACTCCCCGATGGCTTGGTCCCATTTGCCGAGCTGAAAATAAACCTGGCCCAGCACTTTATGGCAGTCCGGCGTTTGCGTAGAACGGCACGCATCTTCAAACTGCTCCACGGCCGCAGCAGGATTGTTCATTTTAAGATACACATGTCCCAAAGTTTTATGAACTTCGGACTGCTGGACGGGGTCCACATCCCCGGACACGGCCCGGCGGCCCATGAGAACTTCCGCTTTTTTCAAATATTGGAGCGCCTGCGTCATTTTTCCGGTCTGAAAATACGCCAGCCCCAAATAACTTAAGGCCTTGATATTTTCCGGGTCTTTGCGCAAGACGCGCGAAAAATCATCGATTGCCGGTTCCGGCTGGCCTGAATTTATTTTCACCGTACCCAAATCCACCAAAATATCCGTATTTCCCGGGTCCGCCGCGAGCGCCCGGTTCCAGACACTTTGCGCCGCGGAATAATTTGCTTTTTGAAAATAGGCACCTCCCAGCATGCGCAGCGCGGTTGCCTTATTGGGCCTTTGGCTGGGATAACCCATTCCCGCCACCGCCTGGCCCAATTCGCGGATGGCTTCGTCATACCGTCCGCTTTTATAATATAAAGCGCCTATATCAAAATGAATCTGGGGATTGTCGCTATCGAGGTCTCTCGCCGCTTTCCAGGCCTTGAGCGCCTCGAAATTCTGCCCCAAGTTGAGATAAAACACGCCCAGCATGTAATAAAAATCATAAGACTGCCGGGCATTGATAAGTTTCATGTAGGATCCCAAAAGCGTCTGCATCATGCGCGGATCCAAAACCCCGGTTCCCTTTCTAAAATCCATGTCGCGGGTGAGCATGATGATGGCGCGATTTTGTGGATCAAAACGGGTGGGGATTTGCCGGTCCACCACCGGCGACATGATAGTGTCCTGGCCCGCATGCACGGCGCCGAACAAGTGCGCCATTTCATGGACCAGGACGGTTTCTTCCTGGATGGTGTAGAGCCGGTTAAAAGGATAACGCATGACCAGATAGCCGGAAAAAGGCCGGCCGCGGCCCAGAATATGGAGATCCGACATTTGTTCCGCGGAGGGAATCTCCTCAAGACGGGTAAGCCCGATCACGATATCCGTTTCTCCCAGAGGAAACTGACTTATCAGATCCTCCATCAGAGAATCCATGCCTCCCTCCGAGTCCTGGGGCTGCCAATTCCAGTAAACCACAGGACGGAATTTCAGCTTGAATTCTGTGTCAAAAATTTTGGAGGCATAAGCAAGCCGCCTTTCAAACTCCCCTTTCCAGTTGGGAATAGTTTTGCAGCTGGGCGCCACCGCGACTCCCACGCGGATTTGGCGCGGAATCACAAGTTCTGATCTGGCGTCGATAGCAAAACCAAAAATAATGAGCGCTAAAATTGCCGTCAAGGGACGGCTTCGCTTTGCTCCGCCGCCACCCGCCCTAATGCCTTCCCAGCGGGAAGGCATTAGGACTGGTACTGCTCCAGATACCCCGGGCTTACCCGAGGCATCTTCCGCTGTGATTTTTTTCATGGATCATGGGACCGAACAGTGTGACCGATAGCGGGTGGCGGGGGGACAGGGTCTCACAGCCGCCCGCAGGTAATCCGAGGGCGGATGGGATGTCCCCCTGACAGGACCCGCTAGCGCATACGGAGGCTTCCTTGGCCTCCGATGCGTTGTACCTGCGCAGTATGGCGCAGGTGCTAGTGTCCATTTACTGTTAAGATATATTCTCATCGCCTAAACCGGTTTGCAAACAGTACCCCGAGGGCGATGAAAAAATCACGGCCCTTAATTTTTTTTCCTTCGCTTGCAGTCCTGCCGTGATAGCTGATGGGCAATTCCTGAATCCTGATACCCTTTTTTAGGAGGTTGCTCGTGATTTCCGGCTCAAAATCAAACCGGCGCGCTTTTAATGAAAGGTCTTTGAGAATTTCTCTCCGGATTAACTTGTAACAGGTTTCCATGTCCGTGAGGCGGGATCCGTACAAAAAATTCGTAAGCCAGGTCAGGAAATGATTGGCAACGCAATTAGCCCAGGCCATGCCATGAGGCCGGAAGGCCGTCAGGAAACGGCTTCCATAAATCACATCAGCACGGCCCTCGAGAATCGGCTGCATGAGGCGCGGGATTTCCGTTGGATCGTACTCAAAATCCGCGTCCTGAACCACCACAATGTCGCCGGTCACATTTTGAAATCCCTGCTGGAGAGAATAGCCTTTGCCGCGATTCACGTCATTGCGAAAAAGACGAATCCGTTTCGATAAATCGCGGTCATTCAGAATCTTGGCAATGCGGTAAGTCCTGTCCCTGCTGTAGTCATCGACAATGATGATCTCGAATTCCGTAGGAAAAGACGTGAGCATAATCTTTTCCACCAGTCGGCGGATGGTCTTGGCCTCGTTATAAGCAGGAATAATGATGGAAAGTTTGCTCATGTTATGCTCATCGGGCAAAACAGTAGAGGAGCATCCCCAACCGGGCTCCCCAAGCCTCGTCAGGCGAGAAAGCAAAAGGAAGCACATTGATGCCGCCTTTTTTTACTATTTGCATTCCCTCGTGGAGGCGGAAAAGTTTCTCCGGTGTGAAGGGAATTTCATGGATGCCCGGCATCACCATCGGCCTGATAATTTCCCACCAGGAATAGCGGTTGGGGACAAAGGTGGCGACAAGCCCGCTTTTCTTTTTTGCCTTTTTGAAATTATACATAATCCGGGCCTGATCGGTTTCGCTGAAATGCTCGAACAAACCGTCGGTAAAAATAAGATCGAACATTTCACTGTATTTTTCACCAAAGGATGACTCCAGCAGATTTTCCTTCAAATACGCTTGAGACCGATTCTGCGTCAGGCGCCGGGCAATATCCAACGCTTCCTGGGAATAGTCCAGCGTGTAAACCTTGCCGCCCCTGGAAATAAAATACTGCGAAAAAAAACCCGAGCCGCATCCCGCATCCAGAACATTCATTCCCGGATTGAGCTCCTGATCCAGAAGGCGCATAATCCGTATTTTACTCCAGCTTTTTTGCGTGAAGCGGGATTGCGCGTTACGCTGCCAGAAGTGATCCCAGTTTTCTTTTTTGGTTTGAGTTTTATCCGCTATCATTGCAGTTTGAATCCGAATTTAAGCAACCCCGCAAAGGCCCCAACAAACCAGGCGAAATTACGGCAAAGTTGAACCGGCAGGCTGTAAAAAGCAACCGCAATATCCTTGCTCAAAAAATAAGGAAATGGTATCCACGCGGCGGCAAATAAAAAGAAAAGAAGACTCAGGGGAATGAGATGGCTGAAAGGAAAAAGCGGCATCATGAAAATCAAGGACGGAATCAAAGCTCCGGCGGCCAGTACCTGATATTTCACAATTTTGCCCGTATAAGTGTCGGATCCCATTTTATCTGGATGTTGATTATACACCCTCATCCGGTCATAAGCGCGCCGTTTTTGATTGCTCATATACCAAAAAAAATCGTCAGGATGAAAATGGCCCACCACTGCCTCGGGAATGTAGCGGATTTTCGAACGTTGAGAAATTTTATAGCTCAAATCCCAATCCTCGCCGCTCGGAAAAGGATAGCTCTCGTCAAACCCCCCCACGTCTTGAAGAACTTTTCTTCTCACGGCTAAATTGTAGGAGCCATGGACGTCCACAGTGCCTTTGACATGCCGGTACCGCCAGGCGATTTCAAGACCGATAAACCGGGCCAGAATATTTTCAGGGTTTAAAGTTTTATAAGTGCCGGCAACGGCTCCCACCTCATTTCCCGTAAAAGCCCTCAAAAGTGTTTCAATCCAGCCGGACTCCGGGACGCAATCGCCATCGGTAAAAACACAGATTTCCGCATCCGTGCTCTTCCAGGCCCTGTTGCGCGCCGCGGCGGGACCTTTGTTTGGCTGGTGGAGATAGTGAACGAAAGGATACTGTTTGGAGTAGGCCTGAATAATTTCCGCGGTTTTGTCCTGGGAACCGTCATCCACCAGAATGATTTCCTCCGGGCGGCGGGTTTGTTTGAGAAGGGAGTCAATCAGCTGGGAGATATTTTTCTCTTCATTGTAAAGCGGGCATATCACCGCCACACGCATGCTATTTCCCCGGAAATTTTTGTAAGGTGTTGTTCAGGCTGCGCAGGACTTCCTGCCCATCGCTTTTAATTTTCGGCCAAAATACTGGGCACCTTTAACAATACGGGATCTCTCGCGTGGCTCCGTGATGAATTGCTTCACTTTCGACCATACATACTTGGGCCGAAAATAAAATTCGCGCAGGGCCTGGTCGCAAAACTCCGTGATCTCCTCGTTCGAAACGCCCGGCCGGTTCACCTGCGACATATAATATCCTGAATCCTTGAGCCAATTCTCGTAATTTTCGGTTTTGATTTCCCCGCGCCCCTTGGCCTCTTCATAGGCCCGCGTGCCGGGATACACCATCATGGGGAAAAATTGCGCTGTGTCGGGATTGATCTGCTTGGCCAGTTCCAGGGTCATTTGCATGGTCTGTTTGTTTTCGCCCGGCCCGCCCAGGAGAAAACAACCGTGGATTAAAATTCCCGCCTTGTGGCAGGCATCCACAAATTTCTGCTCGGTTTTGACCAGCTGGCCTCCCTTTTTCATATTTTTCAAAAGAGTCTCATCCGCGGATTCAAATCCCACACAAAAAAGACGGCATCCTGAACGCTTCATCAGCTTGAGCAGTTCGACATCGTCGAAATCAGCCCGAGCATTGCCCGACCAGGTGACTTTGAGCTCCCGTCTCAAGATTTCCTCGGAAATTTCGCGCATCCGCTTTTTATCCAGCGTCATGGTGTCGTCTTCGAACATGATTTCCTTGTTGTGCGGCCAGGTCTTGACGATGAATTCCATTTCATCCACAACGTCCTTCACCGAACGCGCCCGGTAAGTCTGCCCCGTGATGGTTTGCGGAAACACGCAGTAGGTGCATTGATAGGGACAGCCCCGGCCTCCCACAATGGTGATCTCGGGATGAAGCTGGGCGCCATAACTGTAATTTTCGATTTTCAGGAAATCTTTGTAGATCAGGCTGGCCCAGGGTATTTCATCCATCTTCTGCCACATGGGGCGGTCAGGGTTTCTGAAAAATTGGCCGTTGTGCCGGTAAGCCAGTCCCGGAACTTTGGAAAGAGTCTCCCGCGTTCCGCCTTGATCAAAATGATTGGCCACATCCAGAGTAGTGAAATCGTATTCACCCACGGCGATAAAATTCAAGTGCTTGGACATCTGCAGGGTTTCAACCGGCCTGGCCGTGGCATGCGTTCCCACCAGCATGGTCATGGCGCCTGTTAATTCCGCCAAGTCATCCATGACGCGGACATCATGACAGACCGAAGCCGTGACTGTCGTGGCCACAATCAAATCCGGGCCGAATTTTTTGACGCGCTCTTTGGTTTTCTCCAAATCATATTGATCCGCCGGAGCGTCCAAAAAATCAATTTTGTGCCCACCCTTACGCACCACTCCGGCAGCCAAGGCGAGATAAATCGGATAATAAAGGGTCCCTGAGGGAGCCACGCCGGGCGAACGGCTTTCCCTTGAATATCTTTCATGAAAGGGAATATTCAGAAAAAAAACCTTCATGGTCTAGTCTCCCGCTTTTTTTGAAGGATTTTCATTGCAGACTCTTACTTCATTGATATTGCCTGGGTTGCAATTACTATATCAATTTTATACAATAAATATCAAAAATACAAATAAATAAGTAAATCATAACTTTTTAATACTCTGGATTAAAAAGGACTGTTTTCCTAACCTATCGTCATTATTGAAGATAAGTTGACCTCCGAAGGAAAGAAAAAATTCCCCTTGGCGGATTAACGCGCTGCGCTCCTTTTCAGAGTAATAGGGATGGAGCAGCAAAACAATTCCCTGTGATTTTAAGGCGCGCCATAAATTTTTCATCATGCGCATGAAAATCTCCGGATGACTGGCGGCGCCCAGATAAGTCAAAACATTGAACAGCCAAATAGCGCCGTAAGTATCGGCTGCAGGATGAAATTGATCCAGGCTTTGGTGAATCAACCGGCAGGGAGCATTCCCTAAAAGTGCTCGGGCCCTGCCAATGGCCTGCTCTTCGATATCCAACAAGTGATAATCCTTGATCATATCCCGGAGCGGCCCATAAAAATGGGCTTCGCCGCCGCCCGCATCCAAAACGGGCGCTTCACGAAGCGCGAGAGGCAATCTCTGCATTTGTTCGCGAATCAGGGACGCGAAAACCCCGCTTAACTCCCGGCTGCTCCAAGGATCCTCCATTTGGTAAAGGGCCTGGAGCTTTTTTCTTAACCGGCGTTTGAAAAAAAAATAGGAAAGCGCTTCGAAGATCGAAAATTTCATACTGTGGAATATTATCGGTATATTTTAAGGTATCCCTAATGCTTCTAAATCTCTTTACTTCTGATCCGATAATCAGATAAAGGCCGAATGGCCGATTGAACCTGATGGACAGCCATTGTACTCTCCCAACGGAAAAAACCAACGCATTTTCATCTTTCAGGATTCCTTTCCTTATCGCGGCCTGCGTCATGCTGATCCTGATGGTGGTCTTGAGCTTGGACTACGGCATCAGCTGGGATGAATGGATTCAAAATCACTACGGTCGCCTGATTATCAAATACATTATGAGCGGAGGCCAGGAAAAGGATTGCCTCACATTTTTTGAAACCGAGCACTTTTACGGCGGACTCTTTGACACGCTGAGCGGAGCGCTTTACGTTCCGCTTTTTTTTCTCGGCAAATTCGAGCTTTATACGCGTTACCCTCCCACTCTTGACATTGTTCTTCCCCACCTTTTTGACACCCGCCATGCGCTCAATGCCCTCTTCGGTTTCATGGCAATTTTATGGACAGGCCTTTTGGCCAAAAAAGCAGCCGGCTGGAGGGCTGGATTTTTCGCCTTGCTGCTTCTTTTTTTCTCGCCCCGTTTTTTCGGCAACTGCATGAATAACCCCAAGGATATCCCTTTTGCCGCGGCCTATATTTTTTCCATTTATCATCTGGTCTGTTTCGTGCATGATCTTCCCAGGCCGCGCGTTAAAACCGCGTGTTGCCTGTCGCTCGGTATCGCACTCGCCATCAATATCAAAATCGGCGGCGTCCTACTCTTATGCTATCTTTATCTTTTCACCGCCATCTATGCGGGCCGGGCTTTTCTGCGCCAAGAAAAAATACACTGGCTCTATCTGGCGGGCCTCGTTCTTTTAACTTCCGTTGCGGGCTATTGGGGAGGCATGCTCTTCTGGCCCTATGGGTTGGAAGACCCTTTCAGAAATCCTATCCGCGCTCTGCACGCCATGTCCCAATTCTCGGGCGCGCAGGGCCTTCTTCTTTTTGAAGGCCGGCAAATTCCTTTCAACCAGACCCCTTGGTATTATCTTCCCAAATGGATTTTGATCAGCACCCCTTTTTCCGTTCTGACCGGCCTGCTTCTGTTTCTTGTCATGATCCTTGCCGTCACCAAACGCTTCCCGGGAAAAACCGTGGTCATGATCGCCTTTGCCGCCATTTTTCCCCTGTTCTACATCATTTATCAAAAATCCATCATTTATGACAGCTGGCGCCATGTTTTTTTTGTTTATCCGCCGCTCGTGATTTTGGCCGCCCTGGGATGGGAATGCCTTTTCCGGTCCTTTAAAACTAAGTCGAAAAAAATAGCGGCGGGCGGCTTTCTCTGCCTGCAGCTTTTTTTCCCCCTTGCGTGGATGGTCCGCAACCATCCCAATGAATATGTTTACTTCAACGGGCTGGTGGGAGGGCTCCGCAGCGCATTCGGGAGATATGAGACCGATTATTGGGGCAACAGTTTGCGCGCGGCCGCCGAATGGCTGGCGAAGGATTACCAGAAATCGGGTGCAAAAGAGCAGATCGTGATCGGGAGCGACGGAGAATTTATTTCTTCGGCTTATTATCTTTCAAAAATTCTGGGCTCCAAATTTGCCACGTATGAGAAGGGAAAGAATCAATGGGAATATTATCTTTCCCTGTCCCGGGGCATCAGCCCGGAAAAACTGCGGGCCGGTGAATGGCCGCCGCCAGGAACCATTCATACCATTGATGCGGACCGCACACCTCTCTGCGCCATTGTGAAAAATACTTCCGGCCAGACAAGCAGCCACCCGCCGCCTGACCAACCGGGCAGCCATTCATGACAGCATCCGCCGCCTCAAAAAATTTCACGGCCATCGCGGTAACCCTTTTAATTCTTCTCGGAGCGGCCGCGCGGTTCGCGGATTTAGACACCCATTTTACGCATATCGATGACCTTGGCGTTGCCCGGACCTTTATTTTCAACAGCACCGTCGCCAAGGGCAGGGGGATGCAGCTAAAAAATCTATTCGATAAAATCACCATCATCCCCCATGAATTCACCTATGCCCCGCTGCAATTTTTTATCACTTATTTTCTGGTTTCCCCGGAGCAGAGCTATCGCCAGATTCTCTTTTGGGGGCGTTTCCCTTCCTGCCTTTTCGGCATTCTAGGGCTTTTGTCCCTTGTCATTTTCTTTAGAAAATATGACCGCTTCAAAACACCCGCGGTCTTTATCGCCCTCGCCCTGCTGGCCTTTTCCCATGAAAATATCATCTACGCCAAACAAATGGAAAGTTACAGCATCGGCGTTTTTGCCGCCGTGTGGGTCCTGATTTTGTTGATTTCCGGAATGCGCCGCGGAAATTTCTCCTTAAAAAAACTGCTCACTGCCTTTGCCGGCATGGCTCTTCTGAGCTACATGCAATACCAAGTCATTTTTCTTACGCCTGCGTTCGCCCTGGCGCTTCTTGCTTATCACCTTTTGACCGACAGGATCCACTGGCGCGAGATAATCCTCAACCTCCTGATCGGCGGGGCTCTCTACGGGCTTCTTATTTTTCCGGAGTATCATTCATTCATCCACTTTCACGCCTCCTTCAAGCCGCCGGGGCTGAACTGGAATGCGGGACCCAGCCAGGAATTCTCCCTGCAATTTTTACCCGGCACCCCCCTTTTTACCCGAATCGCCGGTTTTGTTTTGCTCTTTGCAAGGAATTTACCCGTCGTTTTCGGAAGCATGATCTCCTTTGTGCCGGAAGACTCTTTGCTGTTTCATCCCGTGACTGTTTTTTTTCTCGCGCTTTTTATTCTTGGCATCGCGGGGTTATTCAAAACGCGGCGGCTTTCCAAAAAAATGCTGGGCCTTTTTTTTCTGGCTGTGGCGGCAATATGGATGGCGCTTGTTGTTACAAAAAAACTCGCCTTCAGCCCGACACGCCACAGTCTTATCCTCCTTCCCTTCTTTGCCGTTGTCGCGGCTGAGGGATGGAACTCCCTGCTCGGGATTTTAAAACCCTTTTCCCGGGTCAGGTCTTGGGCCCGTTTTGCCCATATCCCCCTGATTGGTTTTATTTTGATTATGTTTGGGGTGAGTTTCCCCCGGTTCCTTTCCGAACGCAAGGATCCTTTTGACGAAAAGGAAATTGAGCAAAAACTCTCGGAGTTCAATGTGGATACGGTCATCGCAACGGGCTGGACCTGGAATCTCAGTCTTATGAAAAACGTCTGGGAAAAATACTCTTACTTTGAAGAGGAATTCCGGATAGCGCCTTCGTACCGTACGCATCCTGTCCCCTTCAAAACGATTGCTTTCATCAGTCACAGGAATACATTGAATCCGGGAATTTTCGAGGCCATGAAATACCGGATCAATCTCCACAGTCTTACGGCCGGCGAAGGCGGAGGGTTGTGGACCTCAACCCCGGAGGACTACCGCATGGTTTATTCCAAGGAGATTGTTTCGGACGTGGAAATCGATTTCAGCAAGCGCACCCAAAACGGCACCAACAGCTTCTTTTTCTATATTCTGCGCAAAGTTTAAGGCGATTCCCGCGGCTAGACTTGAAAAAAATCCGCGGAAGGCATGCGGTCCGAGCGGGGATCATCGCCCACAGCCAGCACCTTGCGGGAAGAGCATTTTGCTTTCCGGAGCGCGAGTTTAAAAATCGCGGAATGCGGTTTTTCCAATCCTGCCTCTTCCGAGGTGACCAAAAAGTCGATCAACCCGTTCAATCCAAGCCTGTGAATTTTCCGCAGCTGGATGTCCAGGGTTAAATTGGTCACCAGAAGCACCTTTTGGCCCTGCCCCTTGCAATGCCGCAGGAAAGGCCTTACCCAGGGAAAAAGTTTCATGCGCCGCAAGAAAGCATTCCAATAGATGGATTCCAGTTTCAGCGTATGTTGGCATTGCGTCCTTCCAAACCGCGCTTCCAGCAAAGCCTGGAAATACAAAAGCCGCGAGTGGGAGGCGGCCTGGCGTCTCAGCATTTTATGGATGACATGCCGCGCCGCATGGTAGCGGCTCAAAAAATTGCGCCATGAAATGCCTTCCACACTGCGGCGATAATATTGAAAAGCGGCCTTGAGTCCCGCCTGGTGGCAGGGTTCATAGCTGTAAAGTGTGTTGTCCAGGTCTAAAAAAATCGCCTTTTTAGCTGCAGCTTTATGGATAAGATCGTTCAGGAGCGCCATAATTCGGGATATTTGGTGCAGATTGCGTCCACCGGGCATTCCGCCAGTTTCTTTTTAAACTCTATGATTTTCTCTTTCGGATGCCCCTCGAGTTCCGGCGAAACCAGACAAAGCTGAAAATGTTTTTTAAGTTCCGCGTGATTCCGGCGGTTAAGGGGCAGGTCATTAAAACAGTCAATCCACACCCATGTCACCTTGTCCTTCAAGGCCAGGCATTGCTCCATCGGTTCATATTCGGAAAAACGGACGGCAATTTTATTTTCGCCCTTTTTCACCAGCTTGATCAGCGCCGGAAACGAAATGTCGAGAAAAAAGTAATTTGTAACCCCGTATTTGGCCAGCAGGGAAAGTACCTGATCCTCAATGCCCTCGGTCTTGACATTGAGGATCATCCACGCATGACGATATTGCCGGAGCAAATTTTCAAAACGCTCGCCGGTTTTAAACGGATCATGCTGAAGAATCAATTCAGAGCCCTCGTAACGAAGGTCCAGCTCGATTCCCATGTCCGGCGGAACAGTGGCCAAATCCTGAAGGGTATTGATGCGGTGCCGGATGTAAAGCATGTCAGTTCAAGCCGCCCTTTCTGGCTTTTTGGCTGAGATCGCAAACGTAACGGAAAGTCCTCTGAATCAGTTTCCAGCGCGGCCGGAAACCGCTGCCGCCGCCTCCTTTGGCCTCGCCATACAACCGCTCTTTAAAATAAACGGGTATCGAAACGATTTTGTACCCCATTTTTTTCGCCCAATATAAAAGATAAAGATCCAGCGAGAAATCTTGCGGCGGATTCCGCATATTCTCGTAGAGTTTCCGGGGAAACAATTTGGGCTGGGCATTGATTTCTTCCAGCCAGGCGCCCAGCATCATACTGGAAAAGACCTGCATCCCGAACGAGAATAGCTTTTCAGCCGGCTTCCGGTTTTGCCGGTGCCCCTTGACCAGGATTTTATCATGGCCGCATGCCTTTTCCAGATAACAATGGTAGGCCTTTAAAACATCCTCAGGGTCCGTCTGCAGGTCCGCATGTGTCCAGGCCAGCACCTCCCCGCGCGCTTCTTTCAATCCGGAAAGGATGCCGAATCCATATCCCTGGTTTTGAGGTACGATAACTTTTCTGGCGAAATTGCATTCTTGGCTAATAATTTCCGCATCAATCACCTTTCCGGTTCCGTCCCGGGAACCGTTGTCAACCAGCAAAAGCTCGACACCTTCCCTGCCGGCCAGCGCCCGGTTAAAATTCTCCAGGACAAGGGGAATATTTTTCTCCTCATTATAGCAAGGGACAATAATCGACAGGCGGACCGGACTCATGAACGTTTCAAACTGAAATAACGCTGCCAGTATTCATAAGTTCTCAAATCATCCGGCGTCCCCAGCGAGGCGTATTGGTCCACTTCAAACACATCGACCCGCAAACGGTTGCGTATAAGGTAATTCATGCACTGGTCAATGTAGAATTCGTTATGGATGCGGTTATTTTCACGGATCATCTCCCGAGCATTTTCGGTGAAATAACGGCCCTTCCGGAACCAAAAAGATCCTACGACCGCATGATTTTGAGCGGAATCGCCCGAGAGCGGGACTTTCACGGAAATACGGAGAGCTCGGCCGGCCGCATCCGTTTCCACCCATCCGTACATTCGAGGATTCAGCCGGACCATGGGATTGTTCCGGTAAGTAAAAATCAGCGCATCCACGCCGGAATCCGGAGCGGTCAACGCCTTAAAACGGTCCGGATCAAAAAAAATCAAGTGATCGCAGGCGCCGATCAAAAGCGGGTCTTCCGGTTTGAGAAGTTTTTCAGCGCAAAGGGCGGTTGAGGCCTGCCCCTCCGTCAATTCATCCAGGCAAAGGACGGTAGCCGGCTGAAACAATATTTTGAGCACTTTTTCCCCGGCATCATTTTGAAGCTCCTTGCGGGTTATAAAAAGATAACGGTCCCCTTGAGGTAAATGGCGTGTGGATTGAACCACCATGGGATCCCCGTTAACGGCAATATAGGGCTTGGGAGCCGGGTAACCTTCCTGGGCGAACCGTTTGCCTGCGCCTGCCATGAGAACAAGCACCGTCATAGGATGGGCGGAAACTTTGTCACTCAACTTTTTGGCGTGAAAATACCCGGACCAGTGAAGGTACTGCTCCAAATCCTCGGGAGTTCCCCACTGAAGCATAAAGGGAATCTCCTGGATGAAGACGCGCAGGCCGTCTTCTTTCATCAGTTGAAACACCTGGCTCACGTAATGCTCCCCGTTGATGAGCCAGTCTTTTTTCTCCTGAATCCGGGTGAAATATTTTTTGACGAATGCTCCCTGCCGGAAATAATAGGTGCCGGAGCTCGACCAGTCTTTCTTTTTATCGTCGTGCCAGGAAAATTTCTCGCGGATTTCTTTCATCCACAAGCCGTCTGAGTCCAGGGTCGCGTAATGGTTGGGTCCCAGAAGGTGGGGGTGGAATCCCCGGTAGCAAATCACGGCGCCGTCGCAGTGGTTTTCGGCGACCTGCCGTTTGAAGCTGTCATAATCCCAAACCCAGGAAAAATCGCAGTAGTTCACGATCACGGGCTCTTCATCCTTGACATGGTCCAGCATCCGCCGGACCGTGGCCGTGGGCCCCTCCTGCTGATAGGGCATGGGCACAATCACTCCCCGCGGAGCGATTCGTTTCAACACTTGGCTCATTTCTCCCCCCCGGTCATGCTCTTCGTTGATTCCGAACACAAAATCATCCTCAGCCGAAAAATTTCTCACCACATGTTCGACCATCGGCCTGCTCTCAATGGAAATCAAGGTTTTGGGGACTTGATAACCGGCCTTGATAAAACGCTTTCCCATGCCGGCCATGGGAATCAGCACTTTCATGGGGTTTCCTTCCACATCTGCTGGCGGTATTTTTCCTCCTCCATGCCCAGCACAAAATCCACTTCCCCGGCCGGAAGCCAGGCCGGATGCCATCCCTTTTTCAGAATCAGTTCAAATGCACTCCGGCCGAAAATTTCGATTTCGCGCACCGAGGTTTCCTGCTTGGGAGAAAGGTTGCGGATATCCATGCTGGAGTAAACCGCATGATCCGGCGTCAGGTAGCAGCGGGGAGGCATGGCCGGCAAATCCGCGCGCGCTTCCGGTTGAAAAAAATCTTCCAGTTTTCGCACGGTCTCTTCATGAAACTGCATGCAGGCTTGTTTGGAAGCCGCTGCCGTAAATAATCCGTGATTTTGCAGCAATAGCGCCTGACGTTCCGGCATTTTGCCGGAAAAGGGCCGTAAAGTCTCTTCAACTTTTTGAAACAAGCGCTTTCCCGGCGCCGCATAATCCACCCAGACATAAGTGGCTTCCGGAAAAATCTGCCGGAAGAATCGTTTTCCCTCCTCCGAACCCACCAACGCGGCCGCAGCAATCGGATGCGTGTGAATCACATAAGTGTTCAACAAGCGGTGAAGCCCGGCTTCCAGGGAAACTTTTTCTTTGCTTTCGGGAAGCGGCCTGCCGTCTTGAAGGCCCACCACGGCAAATCCCCGCTCCAGCCCGACATCTTCCAGAAAATAACCGGAGGCCTTGACCACCATGTGGGCTGAAAATTTCACCGAACAATTTCCGCCGCCGCCCTGCACCAGGCGCGGGTGCTGGGCCGCATAATGGGAGAGCTCCATGTGCTCTCGGATGGGATTCTCCAACTTCACCGGGCCTTCATTTTGTGGTTGTAAAGCACCAGAAAAACCAGCTGCGCGATGCCTTTATCGTTCCGGAGCCAGCCACGCGGGTTGACATAAAGCTCGTCAAGGTTGAGATTCAACTGGGAAGCGATGGCGGCCACTTCCTTGGCCGTAAGGGTTCCCCGGACCGTGAGTTCCTGGGCAGTCACGGTGCTGACATGCTGTACTGTCAGCGTGTGCACCCTGGAAAGATGTCCCACCAATTCGTCCAGGGCGACACTGTTGTCAAGCGTGAAACTTGTCTGCAGAGGGATGATTGCCTTGGTGGGCTGGTCCAGATTCAAGGGAACAGCCGCGCTGTACCGGATGACGAGATCGGCAAAATCTTTTTGCGGCTCAATGTATTTCAGTTTGTCCTCCTGGCGCGTCATGATTTGCTCCACCACTTTGGAACGTTCATAGCCCCTCTTCAGGACATCCCGCTGAATTTTCCAGTACTGCCGCAAATTTTCTTCGGTGTGCATAAAAATTTTGACCTGCATCAAATCCCGCATGGTCTTGATAAAAAACGGATGCAGCCCCACAAAAAAAACAAACTTGCTCGGCTCCACCATCCTGGGATTGCTAAACTTCCCCGTCTTATGCTCATATTCCACCAATTCCACGCCGCATCCCTCCCGGAGCGCAACCGCCTTCTCAACGCCCTCATAAAGCCGGTTGGCCGAAGGGTTCAGATGGGTGTAGACGCTCCAATTTTCACTGCCCCTCTCCCATTTGTGAAAATTGTCGCCGAAAATCGGGATCGAGCGGGATTTGCCGACCAGGTTCCTGAGCACCCGGAGAAGCGTATGCTTGCCCGAGCCGCTGTCTCCGCCGATGCCGATCAAAAGCGGGGCCTCGGCCAAGCGCAATTCCTCGTTCTTTTTGACCCCCAGATTGAACATCCACAAGGCGATGAATCCGACTGAAGACATTACGATCGACAGGGCCAGGTCGTTGACCGGCAAGGTTCCAATCAAATTTTGTAAAGGGAAAGACTGGCGCTCAAAAAAGAAAAGGAAATAAACGACGTAAATCACGTTGTAAAGGACGAACGGCGCGCGGGAAAAATCTTTGTTGTGCATGTAGAAATACATCAGAAAGGGCAGAGACCACAGGAACCAACCCGGCATGGGCGGCACAAACACCACCAAAAGGGCAAAGGCGATTCCCAGAAACATCAGCAGTATTTCGCGGTTGAGCTTCTTATAGGAGGCGAATTTGATAAAGAGAAGAGTGAGAGCCGTGGGGCAGACCACCAGCTTCAGGCTGGAAGACATCGGGATGGCAAAATCAAAAAATTTCTTTTGCTCCGGGGAATTGAAAACCATAAACCGGAATGCGGGCGAAAAAAGATACGGCATGAGCAGCGCGCCAAAGACTGCGCAAAAAACAAGAAAATAAAAAGACATCCGCCAGAAACCGATGCGTTTTTTGTAAAGAAATACCCAGATAAACGGCAGAGAAATCATCACGTGGGTTTTGGTGGCAACGGAAAGTGCCAGCACCAGCACTGCGGCAAGATACTGCTGCTGAATCAAGAGATAAACCGCCACAAAGAAAATGGCGGTCGGAATGATATCCAGCTGGCCGTGAAAATAATTGATGAAGAATACGATTGGCGAACACCAGTAGATGGCCAGGACTTTTTTGCGGCTTACCGGAAAGAATTTCAAAAGCTGGGCATACAGCAGGATATCCGCGGCAAGCAACGGAAGCCGAAGCACAAAAAAGTGCCCGGGGGTGAGCGCCTGCCAGTCGCCGGACAGGAAGGGCGAAAAAATCAACCGGGGCAAAGCCATGATCCAGAGCATGGCCGGAGGATAAGGAAACATCCGGTACTGGCCCAGTCCGTAAAAAAATTCCCAGGGATTGTGAAAACCGGAGAGGACAAACCAGTTGAGGAATGGAATGAAATACTGCTTCATGTAGGCGGACGCGAACAAAAAGCTGGCCGCTATCTTCAGGAAAAGAACGCCGAGGAAGACGCTCGAATGCCAGAAAGGATCTTTTAAAGGGCTTTTCGGGTTATCCGCCATGAGGTTCCGCAAAAACTCCGGCTCCGTTTAATTACCTGCCGGCCTGCATCCCGGCCTGCATCTTCCTTAAACGGTTCGCCTCATACATCTTGTCGCCCAGCGTCTTTTTGGCCAGCTCTTCCTTGTTTTGGCCGTTGTAAAAATCGTATTCCATGACTGTAAGGATTTTGATGATCTGCGGCAGGTCAAGATTCGCAACTCCGGGGTCTCCCGCAATGGTTTCATCCACTCTTCTGGCATAAAAATCAGCCGAATTCAAAATGGCAATATTGTCCCGTACCTTGTAAAGCCCGATCACCGCATCCACCGCTTTTTTCTTATCCTCCTGATTAAGCTGCCCCCAGAGTAAGGAATTCACGGAAAGCTGATTCATCATCTGCTCAAAGGTCGGCCCGGCAGGCGGCGCCGCTGGCGCTGGGGCCGGATTGGAAGCTGCCGGTGCCGGCGCCTTGTCTTTGTCAAAAAAGGCGGCCTGGGCTGCAGTTCCTGAACTCAATAAAAGCATTATCAGAATCATAGCTGTTTTTTTCATGTTTTCTCCTTGGTTATAGTTTTATTATTTTCACATGTAATCCTTGAGCAAAGCAAGGGCCTTTATCACTTGCTGGTCGGGCCCTCCCGCCGATCCATTTTCCACCACCTCATCCGGCATAAGCCCCACGCCATTGATTTGCCTTCCCAAAGGACTCAAATAGTGAGCGGTGGTCAGTTTCATGGCTGTGAAATCATCCAAAGGCACCAGGGACTGCACTGAGGCCTTCCCGTAAGTTTTTACGCCGACAATCGTGGCCCTCTTATGGTCCTGCATACAGGACGAAAAAATTTCTGACGCGCTGGCCGACACCTGATTGACAAGAATTATCAGCTGGTAATCCGGAACGGTTTTTTCCCCCGATGAAAAATAATCTTTTTTCTGTTCCGGAATTTTACTGTCCACCGACACAATCTTTTTGCCCTTGGGCAGGAATCTTTCCGCCAGCGCCACGGCCTGGGGCAGGAGCCCGCCGTCATTATTCCGGAGGTCAATGATCAGTGCCTTAATCCCCTTTTCGCCGAGCTCCTTCAGGGCCTTGTCCACCTGCTTGATGGTTGTGCCCTGAAAACTTTCGATGCGGAAATAGCCCAAAGATTTTCCCACCATCCGCACATCACTCACGGATTGAATTTCAATTTTCTCCCGTTTGACCACAACATCCATTTCCTGCTTCACAGCCTCGCGCCAAATATGCAAAGTCACGTTGGTGTCCGCATCCCCGCGAAGCAGGGTTGCCACATCCGGGATTGGCTTTTTAAGCATCGAGACCCCGTCGATTTTTAGAATCTTATCCTGAATTTGAAGCCCGGCCTTTTCCGCCGCGCTTCCGGGCTGGATCAGCCGGATCGCGGGATAATCATCCACCACTTGCAAAATCGCGCCGATTCCCGCGTATTCGCCCTTGATATGCATCTCGACCAGCTTGTACTTTTCAGGTTCGAAAAACTCGCAGTACCGGTCCAGCGAACTCAGCATTCCTTTCACGGCCTGATACAACATTTCACGAGGCTTGACCTCCAGCACATAGCCCTGCTGAATCACGGTCATGGCCTTGGAAAAAAGTTTCAGCTCTTCAAGCGTATCCTTCGGGTCTTTTTCAGCTTTGGCATCCTGTTTCATTTCCGCTGAAGCCGCATAAAGAAAGGTCACGCCAAGCACTAAAACAATACCTGCCGCTGCTGTCAAGGGACCTCGCTCTGCTCGGCCACCTGCCCGGGGCTTGTAACCCCGGGCAGGTACTGTTCCGGCTACCCCGGCCATGGCCGGGGCATCCTTCACTGTCATTTTCATCGATTTCATTTCAAGACTCCCTTTTCTACGGCCGGAACGCTGTATTCTTCGGCCCAACCGGTAATTCCTACGTTCCGTTTCGTGATACACCTTACGGTCAAAAGCTCGCTCGAATAAGCAAGGTGCGCCCGGCTTTCAATCATAAAATTTTCCGAATGGATATCCAGCTTCCCCGACTGGACCAGATTTTCAAGCTCCTTTTTTTCATTAACACCCCCATACCCGCTCTTCTCAAGCGCCTCGCCGGCCAGGGCCAGATCTGTGAACGCGTTGTCATCGTGGGTCCCTGGCTGCTGGTCCCTTCCGCTCCGGAAGGCCATAACGGCTTTGACCAACGCCTCGCTGAAACCAAGCGCGAGCAGAACCTCCTTGGAAACGGTGTTCAAATTCACCCGCGGACTGCCGCTCAACGTGACATACGGCCGTATACTTTTCAGAATCTCAGGGGTCATGCCTTTCACAAAAAGAAATTCTTCCAGTGTGTTTACAGCCAAATTTTTAGCCGCGTAGGGCGGATTCAAAGACTGATAATAGCGGCTTTCTGCGCCCGACTCGTAAGGATTGTCGTCTTCATCGCGCCAGTCCAGAATAGCCACGGCAAGATCGCTGGCTGACTGCTCATCAAGCCCCGCCGCCTGCTCAAAAAGCCGGGTCAGGACAAGGGCCGAACCGGTTTGGTTCAAATTGATTTTCCGCTCTTCGTCCACAATTGTACACGAAAAAAATCCGTTTCCTACTTCCACATCCTCGAATCCTTTGTCGTTCCGGCTCCAGGTTTCATTCAGAGCGTCCACTTTCTGGGCTTTCAAATCTTTTTGCTGAATGGCATCAATAGCCGTCCGGACCCCCGCTTCCGCAATAGCCCTAAGTTTCTCGCGCGATTCCAGCCGGTCTAAGAGAAGCAGCCGCTGGCGCGCCGAATATCCCACGGAAAAGGTAAAAATGCTGAGCAGCATCAAAACCCACATCACCAGGATGAGAATACTTCCTTCAGTAGGAAATTTCAAGAAGGGCCGCCTCCTTGGCGCTGATGCCGTATTGCTTAAGCCAATGCTCAAACTCCTGCGTTTTAACCCGGGTTTTTTTTCTGAATTTGATGCGTTCGGAAATAAGATACGGCAAATGCCAAAGCGTGGACAAATAGACCTTCACCATCACCCACAGTAAACTGAAAATGGATAACTTTTCCACAAAGTGCGCCGCAGGCCCGACATGGCGAACCACGCCGTAGAGATGGTAATAATACCGCGCCAGGGTATGAAAGGGGGAGACAAGAAGATGGCGCAGAGGAAAAGATTTGATCACGACCCAAAGACGGTTCCGCTCGAGCAAAAAGGCCTTAAAGGAAGACAGAAGGCCAAAGGAAGCGGAAAGCTGGTGATACGCGATTGCGGCCGGGACATAAAAACATTTATACCCCAAAAGCCGGCCCCGGATACCGATATCAATGTCATCTGCATACGCGAAAAACTTTTTGTCAAAAAGCCCGATATCGTCCAGCATTTTCCGGCGGTACATGGCGGCGCAACCGCTGGGGCAAAGCACGGCACAGCGCCTGTCATATTGCCCCACGTCCTTTTGCATGCGCCCCCGGGTCCTTCCCATCCCGTCGCGGGAAATCGTCTGCCCCGTGTTCTCCAGGATCCCCTCGCGGCCCGAAAAATAAATTTTGCAGGCGCACATGCCGAGCGACTCGCCCCGCCCCATGCCCTTCACCATTTCATTCATCCAGTTTTTGTCCAGCGTGGCGTCGCTGTTCACCAGCGCGATAAATTCACCGGCCGACACACGGATCCCCACATTGCACCCTTCCGCAAATCCCAGATTGACCGGGTTCTCAATTATTTTGATCCTGGACTGATAGCGCTCCTTGATCATGGCCAGCGAACCGTCCTTGGAGCCATTGTCCACCAGAATCAATTCATACAACCCGTACGTTTGCTGAAGGATGCTCTCGATGCAATCCATGATGACATCCTTGCCGTTCCAGTTCAGAACAATGGCGGAAATCATGCGCGGAATCATCATTACTTTTTACGGTTCCCGGGCGGATGGCCTGGGACTGCCTGATCAGGCCGCCCCACGCGGCTTGTCCGAGATGTTTCCTTTTCACCTTCCTTTGACTTTTCCGCCATGGTTTTGATCAAACCGGAAACCTCCTCAAGTTTTTCACGCATCTCCTCCACTTTACCTTCAACCCCATTCATTTTTTCCTCCAGGCCGTCCATGTGTCGCTTCATATAGATATCCAGGCCTTCGGGTTCATAAAGCCCGCCCACTTTCTCCAGCCGCCTGTCCTCCGCGATATTGTGCACAATCCCATATTTTTTCATCCCCTTATCGTTCCCAGCCGTTTCCTCCGCAAAAAGGGGCGCCACATACCGGGTCCATAACACGGCGATTCCCCAAAAAACAGCTGCCCAATAAAGAAATCGGTATCTATTCATAGTAGTTTCAAATATATAAATATATCGGCTTTTCTGCCCCATTCTGGAAATTTATACACTTCAGCCTCACCGTGCCAACCCTTGCTGCGCAAGGGCTGCTTCGCCGCCGCTTCATGCGGGACTGCTTGGCCTGGTCAGGCACTCGCCTCAGGCTGCCTTTTCCCACGCCTCCCGGTCAAGCTCGTAAACGAGAAGCGTGGTCCCTGTGGGCGAGTCCTGTTTTTCAATAAATGGCTTAAAAAAATGCAATCCTTCTCCCCTTAAATAATAAAGCCGGAAAAGCATGGAACGGATAAGCCGCGGATCCGCCATCACGGATTGGAAGCCCCCGGTTTTGGTAATCAAAAGCGCGGAGGCATCCACTTTTTCACCGGAATTCTGTTTTTCCACCAGCTCGCCGTTTCTCATGTAAAAAAAACTCATGGGCTGGCCCGTGACACCTTTGTCCGGAAGCGAAAGATAGGAGGTCATATCCTGCAAATTGACCCCCAGACCGTTTGCAAAAAGCAGGACATCCCCCTCGCGCTTCACCAGATTCGCCTCCGGCGTGTATTTCAACAGGCCGTTGGAAATAGAAAAAACCTCCTGCAAATAAGCGGCAAAAGAAGGACGTTTTAAAAACGCGAGCCCACGCCGGCTGGCACGCGCACGGGAAGCACTTTCGTGGATTTCACGCGCTTTTCTAAAATCCCAGGTGGCGAGCATTGAGACCGCCAGATTTTGCTCCATCAAGTCATTATAGAGAAAGACATAGGTCGGGGGAAGGTCCCCTTTGCCATGCGTAAGATCCAGCAAATGCTCCAGTGAAGCAGGGTCCATCCGGTCTTTAAGTTTTTGCGCCGCATCCGCACGGGACTGAGAAACGATGGAAGGAATCAAATCAATCGCATCCGGCAGATCAAAGCCCTTTGACTGCAAATATTCCAGCGCATCATTGCCGCTGGTATTCAGCATGCGAAGCAGGCCGGCCGCTTCCCGTTCATCCGGGCTGAGAAAGAAACGTGCCATCCAGTAGGTCTCATGCAGATGCTGCGTGCCGCCATCCGCCGTGGTTCTTCTTGCGGCCAGCGAGGAAATAAAATAACCGGGAGGCCACCAGCTGTTCACAATGGCATCCGGAGGCGTCTTTTCTTTGAGCTGCTGCATCACCTCAAACCAGGCATCGTTCATGATGGGCTGAATGCCGCCCGCCACCACATGCGCTGAAATCACCTGAAGCGGAAGAGCGATCAGAAAAACAAGGATTGGAGTAACCATTCGCATCCGGCGGGCGGCGAAAAATCTTGGCCTGAGAGCGGCAAAAAGCTGCTGCAGAATGCCGGTCAAATTTTCCGCGCCGAGCATCACAAAAAGCGCGAGGGGCAGCACGAGAAGCACGCAAAACCGCTCCGTCCGGAGCGACATCACGATAAGCGGCAGCGTAAAAACGGAAAGAATGGCCCACTCCTGAAAATCCTGTTTGTCTTTAGAACGGAAGGCCCTAAGCCCGTTCGCCGCATATCCGAAAAGCGCCAGGCCGACCGTGACGTAATTCCCTATCAAATAGATCATCTTTTTCAGGGAAATCCCCTGCGCTTCACCCACGGTGAGAAAAATATTCGGCCAGAGATCTGACTTGGAAAGGGCAAATTGCTGGCTCACGGTCCAGCCCTCCCTGATCACGTTGATAAAACCGGCGGGCGTCATAAAAAGAACGGCAAAAAAAAGCGAAGATCCAGCATAAGCGCCCAAAAACCTGGCGTAAGATCCCTTTCTGTCTGCGCTGCGCCGCCAAGGCCAATACTCCGTCACCCAGCCAATCATGCTGCAAATCGTGATCAAAACAAAAATAAACGGCCAGCCGTTCCAGAAGAAAGAATAAAGGCCTGTGGTGAGTCCGCCCGCAAGGCCTGAAATCATGACTTTTTTTCTGTCTCTAGTTCCCCGAAAAAATAGCGCTAGAATGATCCCGGGGAAAATATAGTTGTAGGGATCCGTGTCATACCATCCAAAAGCGCTGCGCTGAATGAAAATCGGCGAAAGCACCAGTGCCAAAGCTCCGAGCAAAATCGCGGGCAAGCCCGTGCCGAACAAAGAAGCCAATCCAAAGAAAACTACTACCACAAACGCCAGCAAAACAAGCGGCACGAAATTCAGCGCCTCCATCAGATCCAGGCCCGGCCTAAATAAATGAAGGAGCTGATACCAGGCCGCTCCAACATAGGGGTGAAGAATGAACGGAGGCCAGTACCCGTGCGGCGCGCGCATGAGCGGATGAAAAAATCTCCCGTTTTTGATTTGCGGGGAAATTTTCCCGGTTTCCAGAATCATTCGGGTCTGGTAGTAAAAATAATAGGGATCAGCCTCAAGCAGGTAATGCCGGCCGGAAGGGGACCCGGCCCTGGCCTGCTGGCCGGCCGGTATGCTTTGCCGAAGCGCGTTGGCGGCGGTTTTGACCGCCTTTTCAAATTGCTCCTTGTCCGCCTCCATGACGCGGCGGGCCCTTTCCTCGGCAAGGCGCGCGCGGGCCTCCGGGCTGATGCCGGGAAATTCCTCATCCACGGATTTGCGGAGCTGTTCTTCCATGGAATGAAAAACCATCCGCCGGGCCAAGGCCTCCGGAGTTTTCACTTCATCCATCGGATGAAGTGCGTAGGTCCGGAAATAAATGCCGGCCGCCAGAGTGCAGGCTGCCATCCCAAAAAGAATTTTCCTTGAGTTCATCTTGATCTCATGCATAATAATAGCGGACTATGGACGAAAAAAAAGTTCTCATCATCATCCCGGCTTACAACGAGGAGCGGGCCATACGTTCTCTCATCCACGAAATCCGGAACAAGCATCCTTCCTGCACCATCCTGGTGGTCAATGACGGCTCACGTGACCGCACGGCCCAGGAAGCCGAAAAGGCCGGCGCCACCGTGATCACGCACCCTTTTAATCTGGGTATTGGCGGCGCCATCCAGAGCGGCTATAAAATCGCCCGTGATGAGAGCTTTGACGCCACAATCCAGATTGACGGGGACGGCCAGCACGATCCTCGCTCCCTCATGGATGTGCTGCAACCCGTTCTGGAAGACCGTCTCGATCTTTGCATCGGCAGCCGCTTCACGGAGCGCTCCGCGTTTCATTCTACGTTCATGCGGCGCATCGGCATCCGCTTTTTCTGCCGCCTGCTCCACTGGATGACGGGACTTTACCTGACCGATCCCACATCCGGATACCGCGCCACGGGAAAAAAACTGATTCCGGTTTTTGCCGGCTATTACCCCATTGATTTTCCCGAACCGGAAGCCATTAAAGTCGCCAAACGCTACGGCGCGCGGATCGGCGAAGTGCCGGTCCAGATGCGGAAACGGCTGGGAGGGGTCTCCTCCATCCGTTATTTTGCAACTCTTTACTATATGATCAAAGTCACCCTGGCAATTCTGATCGACGCTCTTAAAAAAAAGTCCTAGGAGAATACGATGCGGGCTCAAACCTTTGCGATTATTATTTCCTTTTTGATTCTTCTCTTTGTCATTGACTCCATCAGGCGCCAGAAAATGACGTTCAAATACTCCGCCTTATGGCTGGGGGCCTGCATCGCCGTGGCGTTTCTTGCGCTGAATGAAAAATTGATCGAAAAAATTTCAAAAATTGCCGGGTTTGAACTTCCCAGCAATTTTATTTTTTTCCTGCTTTTGAGCTTCTTCGTTTTTCTCAGCCTGCTTTTGACGATTTATATCAATGAACAAAACAGCCGGACGGAAACTCTTTCTCAGGCTGTCGGCGCTCTCGAGTATAAAATAAAAAAAATCGAAAAGAAGCTGCCGGATGAAGACAAAAAATCTTCCTAACCCTTCACAACTTTTCCGGGATTTTTCCCTTCGGTAGCGACTTTTCCCCGGGCACGAATCAAAACCTCCTGCATCCCCGCCGGGGGCTTTTCCTGCCCCGCCTGACCTCCCTCGGTTTCTTCCGCAGACGGCTTTTCTACCTCTTCCTCTCTGGCCTTGAGAGCATCCAGCGTTTCTCCCCGGACCGCAAGCTCCACCAGCGCGGCTAAATCCTCCCGGTGCATCACCCGCAAATAAGAAATGGGCTCAAGCGCAAGCTCCTTTTTACCCAACTGCACATAGGCCAATCCCTTGCCGTAATAGGCCTCCGCGAAATCGGGAAACCGCTCAATGGTCTTCTCAAAAAACTCCATGGCCTTGGCCGGATCGTGTTTTTCCGTGAGAGTGAACCATCCCAGACCAAAATAAGCTTTGAAATAATTAGGGTCCACGTCAATCGTTTTCTGAAAGTATACCGCAGCCATAGCCGGATCCCTTGGAGCATAAGCGGAAGCGAGATTGAAATAGGCCTCCGCAAAATTCGGATCGAGTTTGATGGCCTGTTTAAAGGAACCCATCGCGCTTTCCACAGACTCGTTCTGTTTAAGGTAGGTTAATCCCAGCAAATTGTAGATCGGAGCCGGGTGGGGCGCCTTGGGGAGATAGCGCTGAAAGGCGTCAATGGCCAGGTCGTATTCTCCATTTTGATAATATTCGACTCCCTGTTGATATTCATCCTTCAGGCCACCCGCGGCTTGGTCAGATCGGGCCTGGCCATCCGCTCGAGCCCATCCTGAAAGCAATCCCAAAATTAAAATAATCATTAAAAATGCTTTCATGGTTTGCCCAATTTTTCCGGTTTTTTCTGTTGTGCCGGTTTTTCCGGTTTTGCCGCCTTTTCCGAAACGTCCTGGCTTTGCAGTTTTGCCGATTGGAACGGTCCGTCATCTTTTCCCATTTTTTTTGTTTTTTTCGCGCTTTTCCGAGACTTGCCACCGGCTGGTTTCTCAAGCGCAGGGGGCATACCCGGTATTTTCTCCGCTTCGATCAAAGTACGCGCCACATTCATGCTGCATTTCACGATCGCCGCGCCTTTGGATTTGGGCACGAGCTCATACTTGGTAATCTGGAACAGATAATCGGACTGCTCGAGGAGATTCATGAATGCCAGCACGTTGGTCAGAGTTCCCTCACATTCAATGCCCGTCTTGTATTCTTCATAAAGCAGGTTTTTTTCCACATCCCCGGGTTTGATTTTGCTCACCGTGACGGACTGCTGTTTGGCCACCGTCTCGATTTTTTTCAGCAGCGCGGAAATGATTTCCTCCTGACTCTTCTCACCCGTATCCAGATAGGAGCTATACTTGGAATATTCCTCCAGGATGCTGGCCTTGAAGGACAGAACCCGCCGATACCTTTTGACGGTTTCTTTTTTAAGCTCGATATCCGCTTCCAGGTGCTTGATCTGGTCAAGAATGGGGCCTAGCACGATCCTGTCCATCAGCATCAGCACCACGCTCACCATGGCCACCGCGAGCAGGATTTTCCCGCGCGGCGTCAGCTGGGCAAGCAGTTTCTCAAACACTCAAATTCCCTCTGCGAGCGTGCAGCGAAGCTCAAAATCCGCAACATCCAATTTCCCCTCGCGCCTGGATTTCGTCTGCTTGGTTTTGACCTTGCTGAAATAATTGGATTCTTCAAGCTGCGTCACAAAGGCAAAGACCCTGGACATGGAATCCGCGGTTCCACCGATGATAATTTTGCCATTAAAATCATAACTGAACCGGGAAAGATACATGTCTTCACCGATCAGGGCGCTCACCTTGTCAAACACATAAAGCCCCTTGCCCCGGGTCTCGAGCAGGCGCTGGACCACTCGGTTTTTAGTCGAGACTTTCTCCAAAAGCTGGGCTTGCTCCGACGTGGTTTTATTGATTTCATCCAGTTTTTTGGCCAAGGTGCTTTTGAAATAAAGCTTGCTCCCGAGAAAAAGACTGATGATCATCAGCATGGTCATGATCAAAATACCCAGCGTGATGATTTCCCGCCCGCCTTCGCGAAAATGGCGTTTCAACTTAATTTCGCGGGGAATAAGATCGATTTTGGTACTTTGCCGAAAAGCCAGCGAGGCCATGACTTCAAAATAGGAAACCTCAGGCTGCCCGCTCAATGTCTTGATCGCCTCTTCCGTGAGATTAAACGGCGTGAGAGGATTAACCGCCTTGATGCGAACATCCGGCTCCTGCGCCAGGGGCGAAGAATTGCGGATTGCCTCTTCTAGAAACTCAAGCCCATGAATAAATCCGGTTAAAACAAATAGTTTCACCGGCCTGCCCACGCCCTGATCCTGATAAGCGGTCAGGGATTTGGAAAGTTCTTCCAGAAAATTGGCCTGTGCTCCGGCCTGATCGGAGGTGAAATGTTCCCGGCCCACGGGGATGTTGCGCACAAAAATCATCTGATGCTTGTCAAGAATTGTCAGATCCGAGGAATCCTCCGAAACATGAATCCCTCCCACCGCGTGCTGCTCCTGTTCTGATCCGGCAATATCGCCGTAAACCATTGCTGTTCCTTCAGATATGATACCGATATTGGAGATTCCAATCCCCGCATTTTCAAAAATCACGCAATACCGTTCCACCACCTTGCGGTTCACGATGACGAGGAGAACGCTGGTATAATATTGATTTGGGGTTTCCATGCAAAGAAAATCAATCACGATTTCATCGCGGGAATAGGGCGTAAAACGGCCGGCCTGAAGATCAATGATTTTGACAATTTCTTCGCGGTCGGTGGAAGGGATGTCGACATTTTTCAAAATAAATGCTTTGGACGGCAGAACAAACAAAACGCCTCTGTCCGTCTCAATCTTGTGGCTCGTAAAATAACCGGACAGATAATGGCTGATTTCCTGATCCGGAACATCCCCGAATTTATGGGATTCCGCTCCATGGATTACAAGTTTCTCACCAGAGCTTTTTCCATAAGCGATCTTAAGAATATTGCCGGTAAGATCAATGCAGGCCGTATTGAAAGAGGCATAAAACTGGGGAATGGACGGCTTAAAGGACTTTCCTTCCACGCCTGATTTCTTGATCAGCTTGATGATCGGATTCATATTAAGAAAGGCACCCCTCGGCAGCGGGAATGTTCACGATCCGGGAAATGGATTGAGGTTTTGATTGGCCGTAATCAATGAGAATTTTTACGGCCTGGGGAAAGCAATCCTGGCTCCATTTCCGTTTCCAGTCAAATTTATTTTCCTTGTCGCGTTCATAATATTCGATGTTGAATCCCTGAATCTTATCCATGACCTGATGGGACGACTCCTGTCCGGTGTTTGATTTCGGGTACAAAACTTTTTCATAACGGGTTTGCTCGCGGTAGATGCTTGCCGTGTCCGGATCATAATAATAACGGACTTTGGCGGGAATCTGAAGCACGGACGATTGTCTGTTTTCACGCCAAGGGGACTGGCAAAGCGTGAGAAACTGCATGGCATTTTCCGTGCCGGCAAAGCTGCCTGCGTTATAAGAAAATGCATTGCGCAAATCCGACTGGATCCGGTCAAAAAAAAGATCCATTTTGAGCTCCGGTTTTTCCTCCACGGCACGGCGCCATACCCGAAGGCCCTGGGCAAGCGCCATATACACGGCTCCGGCCATGACCGACACAATCACGGCCGACACCATCACTTCAATGAGGGTGAGCCCCCTTTCACTCCGCCGGTTTCTCATAGGGCATTCCCAAATAATAAGTGCGAACGATTTTCTGTGCCCATCCGGCTTCGGTCCACGCAATCCTGAAATCAGCCCGGTAAAGGTCTCCGCTCTTTCCAACAGGTTTGGCCTGCATAGCGTAGTTATAAATCCGCTCATGACCCATTAAAACACTATCGTCGAAATTTTTTGGCGCAGTCCCGGTCCGATTGATCAGGTCCTGAACTTCCCAGATTTTATTTGCAAGAAGCCGGTTGGCCTCAAACCGGTGTTCAAGAAAGCTGAGCCGGCTCATGGAAGCCAGCAGAATCTGATTGATCACAATCACGCCGGCCATGAGAATCACCACGCTTAACATGACCTCGACGAGCGTGAATCCTCCGATTCCAGAAAACCCTGGAGCCCGCTTACCAGTTGACGATATCATCCTTGGACGATTCGGCTTTAGGATCCTTGGCATCCACCTTGGGATTTTTTCCCAAAGAGTAAAGATCATAATCATGCGGACGGTGAATGCCCGGCGACAGATACTGATAGGGACGGCCCCACGGATCAATGGGCGTTTTTTCCAAATAGGGCCCGTTCCAGTTTTTGGGCACAGGATTGGTGGAGGACAATTTCATCAGGGCTGAAAGTCCTTGCTCGGCGGTTGGAAAAAAACCGTTGTCCAGTTCGTAAAGCTTGAGGGCCGTAGGAATATTCACTTCCACATCCGCCTTGGCTGCCGCAGAGCGCGCCTGATCCGACCGGCCCATAAAACGCGGAATCATCATGGCAGCAAGCGTTCCGATAATAATCACCACCAACAGAATTTCAATCAGACTGAACCCGGCTTCTTCCCGCAAAAAACTTTTGTTTCTTTGAATCATGGTTGTTCCCCTAAATTCGAATGTCATGCTGACATTTTTGTTAACTGGCGCCTAAGATATCACCGCATTCATACTAAAAACGGGCATCAGTACGGCAATGATAATAAATCCTAACACTAGTCCTATCAATAGGATAAGTAAAGGCTCCAGAAGCTGGGAGGTCAATTTCATGAACCCGGCCGACTCCTGTTCATACCAATCGGCAATTTCTCCCAGAATTTCATCCAGACGGCCGGATTCCTCACCCACTTTGATCCAGTGGATGACAAAGGCCGGGAAGCGCTTGCCTTTACGCAGTCCTTCGCTCAGATAACCTCCCTGTTCCAGAATTTTCGAGCAAGCCGTCAATTCCTTTTTGATGGATTCATTGCTCACCACGGGCAGGGCTATTTTCAAGGCGCTTAAAAGCGTGATCTGACTTTGAAGCAGGATCGCGAGCGCGCGCGCAAAGCGGGCAATCTGTGTCATCAAAATGATCTTTCCTAATTTAGGAAGTTTTAGCAGAAACTCATCCCACTTTTCCCGGTTGGATTCCAAATACTTTTTCAGCAGGAAAAAGATAGCTGTGCCCGCCAGCAGGATCCAGAACCACCCGTCCTGAATGCCCTGGCTCACATGGATTAAAAATCGGGTCACGGCCGGAAGATCCTGTCCGAGATCCGTAAAAAATTTTGAGAACTTAGGAATCACATATCCCAGCATAAAGCAAACCGTGACCATTCCCACAGCCAGGATAACCGCAGGGTAAACCAGTGCGGTGCGCATTTTGGAGGAAAGTTCCTCCTGTGCTTCCCGATAATTGCCGATCTGGGCGAGCGAAGTCTCTAAATGGCCGGCGCTTTCCCCGGCCTGAATCATGGCAATATCAAAGGTGGAAAAAACACGCGGGTAAAGCTCCAGAGAGGCGGAAAGAGGATGCCCCTCTCTCACCTGATTGCGCACATTTTCCAAAATGGTTCTGAATGCATGCTGCGAGGTCTGTTCCGCAAGAATGGTGAGCACGTTCACCAGGGGGACGCCGGATTTGACCAGCCGGGAAAGCTGGCGGTAAAAAGTGGCTACATCCCGCAAACGGATTTTTTGGGAATCCACTCCCGTACTCCACGTCTTTTCGGAAAATGAAGCGGAATCCTCATCAATCTCAACAGGCAAAAGACCCATGCCGCTCAGTTTGTCGATGGCCGCATCCTGGGACTCCGCCGTGAGCACCCCTTGCACCACCTCATTCGGACCTTTTTTGGCCCGGTATCGGAATTTTTTCATGCCCGTTTAGATTTGCAAAATTTTTCAATGCGGAAACGGTCCACGGTATTGATGGAAAGAAAACACACTCCCATCCGGTAGGTGAATTTACTGTCTCCGCTCACGGTTTCCACAAGACGCATGACATGCAGAATCTTCCCCATGCACTCGACCGGCTGGCCGCCATCCGGAATATTGATTTTGAGTTCAAGGAGTGCGGCGGGTTTTAAAACTTCGCCGACCGAAACCTCCGATGCCCCGAAAGCCGGTACACCGCCGATGCGCCAATTGGGAGATATGCATAGGACACCGCCCGCGCTGATATTTTCCGTATTCGCATCAAAGGTTGAACTCTCAAAATATTTTTTCATCTTCTTGACCTTTTCTTCATTGCCCTGGTAATCGATCAAACGGTAAGAGACATGGATACGGGCATTCACCCTCTGATATTTGCGTCGGTCCTTGAAAGACCCGGCTTGAGTTTGATCAAAATGCTCTTCCCCCTGGCCCGGCCGGGAACCCGGTTCCTCCGCCTCTTTCCCTTCCGCAGGTGATTCAAAAATCGCCGCAGGGTCTGCTTCGCCAGGTTGGGACTCAAAATACATGCTTTCCATTTCTGCTTCCTCAACTTCCTGCGGCAAAACTTTTGAAACAGGAGAGGCCCCATGCGGCACCTCCGGATCCGGCGGTGCTACCTGCAAAACTTCCTGCGGAGCGGTGAGTCCCTGCAAAACTTTTTTCCATCCGTCATGCAAAAGCGTTTTCATGCCTCTTTCTATGGCTCTTCGTTTGATAGCCTCGGCAGACGCGTGTGACATGATCATTTTCCGGATCTCCGCATCCACCAAAAGAATCTCATGAATCGCAAGGCGTCCCGAATACCCTGTCCCGGTGCAGGCGTCACAGCCCTTGCCGCTCCATGTCTTTACAGGTGTATTGGGTGCCAGGCCCAGATCGCGAATCATTCTTTTCTTTGTTTCCGGAGAAACATCAGGGTCTTCGGTCCGGCAATGGCTGCAAAGCACCCGGACCAGCCTCTGGGCCATAAAAGCAATCACGCTGGATGAAACAAGATAAGGCTCCACCCCGATATCCAGAAGCCGGGTAACCCCGCTCGCGGCATCATTCGTATGGAGCGTGGATAAAATCAAATGGCCGGTCAATGCCACCCGGATGGCAATATCCGCGGTTTCAAGATCCCTCACCTCACCCACCATCATGATATCCGGATCATGGCGCAAGACGCTGCGCAGACCCTTGGCAAAGGTCAAACCAATTTCCGGCGCCACCTGGATCTGCGTGATGCCTTCCATTTCGTATTCCACGGGATCTTCAATGGTGATGATTTTGCGTGCGCCAGTGTTGATACGGTGAAGGCCGGCGTAAAGCGTCGTGCTCTTCCCGCTTCCGGTCGGGCCGGTCACAAAAATAATCCCGTTGGGCCGTTTCAATAATTCCTCAAACGTGCTTAAATTCGCCGGGTCAAAACCAAGCTGGTTGATATCTAGAATATTCTGGCTGGGCAGAATGCGCACCACCACGCTTTCTCCGTGCGGAGTCGGGATGCAGGAAACTCTCAAATCCAAGGTCTGATCCTGGGTTTTGACGCGCATCTTTCCGTCCTGGGGAAGGCGGCGTTCCACGATATTCAGATTGGCCATGATTTTGATGCGGGAAAGAATGGGAACAAAAAATTTTTTCATCTCAGACGGTACGGGCGCCTCATGGAGAACGCCGTCGATCCGGTAGCGCAGGCGGATCTTGCCGCGGGAAGGTTCAAAGTGGATGTCGCTCGCGCGCTTGCGGTAGGCCTCGAGGATAATCTGGTTCACCAGCTGGGCCACGGAGGCCGTGACCGCAAGTTTTTCAATATCTTCCACTTCATGAACCGACACCGGAGACTGCGGCACGGGGCTGTCCGCATGGGGAGTTTGGGTCAGGATTTTATCCAGCGTTTCCGCGGCCAGACCGTAATGCCTTTTCAACATCTCCTCAATGTCCTTTTCAGTCGCGAATGCGATTTCAACCTCAAATCCGAGTCCGAAGCGGATTTCATCGATAATCGTCACGTCAAGAAGCTTGGAAACCGCAATGCTTAATTTGCCGTCCTGGAGCTTGAAGGGACAAAATTTGTAATACCAGGCAAACTTGACCGGAACTTTGGAAAAGAGGGCCTGGTCAATGGGAAGGGTTTTAAGGTCCACGCACGGCGTGCCGGTATTTTTGGAAAAGATGGCGAGGATCTGGGATTCTTTGAGAACGCCCGCCTTGAGAAGCAGCTGGGAAAAGGACTGGTCCGAAATTTCCGACTCTTTCCAGACCCGCTCAATCGTATCCGGAGCGACTTTGCCGGATTCTGAAATCATTTTATACGCTGTTTTGTCAATACGGCTGTTCATGGATGGTTCAGGTTTTTTTCTTGGGCGCCCGGCCTATGAGATAAAAATCTGCTGGTCCGAGTTTATCATAAACACCGGAAATGATGGCTTCGCAGTCCTCAATCGCTTCGGCAACTGGCACGTACTCGCCCTTCTTACCGGTGAACGCCTCGCCCACGGTAAAGGGTTGCGTCATGAAATTAATCATTTTCTCCGCTCTTTTATAATCGATCTGGTCTTCCTTGGGAAGCTCATCCACACCGACCACCTGCACGATACGGCGGAGCGCTGCGTGCTTGGCAAAAAGAGCAATGATTTTCTGACTCAAATCATAATGCCTCTGCCCGACAATACGGGCATCCAAATTGGAGCAGGAACTTCTGAGCGCGTCAATGGCAGGATAAAATCCTCTCTGTGCCAGATCGCGGGAAAGCGTAAGCGCCCCGTCCAGGCAGCTAAAAATAGCCACGACCGCGGGATCGGTCATATCGTCGGCCGGGACATACACGGCCTGGAAGGAGGTGATGGATCCTCCGCCGGGAATGGAGCGAATTCTCTCCTGCACGGAATTCACCTCCGAGGCCAAAGTAGGCTGATAACCCGATTCGCCAGGCACCCGTCCCAGCAGTGTGGCAATTTCCTGCCCCCCCTGAATAAAACGGAAAACATTATCCATAAAAAGAAGAACGTCTTTATTATTTTCCGCAAGTTCTTCAGCCAGGGTGATGCCCGTATTGACGCATTCATAACGCGCGCCAGGCGGTTCGTTCATCTGGCCGAACACCAGTTTGACTTTGCTCAGGAGATTGTTTTCCTTAAGTTCGACGAAAAGGTCATATCCTTCGCGGATGCGCTCTCCGATTCCGGTGAATATACAAGATCCGCTGTATTTTTTGACAATATTATTGATCAGCTCAAGAATCACGACGCTCTTTCCGCAGCCCGCGCCTCCCAGAATCCCCATTTTACTTCCCTTGCACAGCGGAAACATGAGGTCAATGAATTTGATACCCGTCTCCATCACCTCGGGCTTGATGGTGAATTTGCTTTTGACATTAAAAACTTCCGGTTTGGGAGGCTTGCGGATAAACCGGAAATCCGTGGAGGTAAGCGGCCCCATAGCATCCACCGGCTCTCCAAATACATTAATAATCCGGCCGAATAGTTCATCGCCCACACGAACGCTGACCGGTTTCTTGGTGTTTAAGACCTTGGTGTTGAGTTGAAGGTTGAGCGTGTCGGAAAGCGCAATGCAGCGCACGTCAAAGGAACTCAAATGCTCCGCCACCTGCATGACAATTTTCCGCTTGTCAATGGCCTGTCCCAAAAGCACGGCATAAAGGGCAGGGATGTCCTCCACCTTCTCAAAACGGACATCCACCACCGGGCCTCTTACGCCGAGAATGCGTCCGTAGCATTCACCCGTTTTGCTCCCGTTCCCCTGTTCCTGGCTCATCTTCAGACTTTCCTTTTGTTCTTGGACATGCTCGACTGCGTGAATACTTCACGCATGGCCTTGTTCAATTCATCCCGGCTGGCTTTACGGAAACTAACCTTCACTTTGTTTCGCTCAGTGGACAACCCCTCAATCGAAGACTCAAGCTGCTGGGCCTGCGCCGCGGCTTCCACCAAGGCCATGTCCGAAACAATTTCATACATCCGGGAGGAAACCCAGATATCCGCCAATACCTTCATAGTGTTGTCGATGCTGGTCTCAAGAAGGAAATCCTTACGCCTGCGGACATCTCTCTTACGGCTGTTTTCCATTTGTTCGGCATCCTCACCGCCCACCAGATCCGAGGCGGGCAGAAGATTCAGGATTCTTGGTTTAAGAAGACTAAAGGTCTTGGCCCACATATGAATCACTATGGCTTTGCCTGACTCGCCTGACAGCATCCTTCTGACTAGAATATCGCGAATGGCAAGCGCCATCTGATAACGGTCCGGAAAGTCGGCCGGGTTAAAAATCTGGGTTATTTTCATGCCAGACATCTTGCACTTATCAGCTCCCTTTTTTCCAATGCAAATGACATTGGCTTCAGGATGTTTCTGATACTCCTGAAATGCCGCAAAAGTAACGCGGCCGTTTAACTGGGACATGAACCCGGCGTCAGAAGTCAGCACCACAATATCCAACCCCTCGTTATTATTCCGCACCAGAGGACAGGTGGTGTCCACCCCCTCCAGCATGTCGAAATAGCTCATAAAGACCTCGAGAAACCTGGCGAAATTCCTCTTCTTTTGGGCAAAAGCGAAAAAACGGTTGGTCGACACGTCCTTGAGCACTGTAATAATCTCAAGGAGTGCCTCCAAGTCATCCAAATCGCCTTTAAGCCGAGCTACTGATCCCACGGTCTACGCGCCTCCTTTAAGGCCGCACTAATGTTTTGCTTTCCGAAAACATTAGGGTTACCTTTAGTTATATAGTACTCGATATTTTCTTCTTCTGTTCCTCGGCCACCTCACGCACGGAATTGGACAAACTGCCGTCCAGGAGAAGCGTTCCGAATTCCAGTGCAATGCCTGCCACAAGCGTTTTATCGGCCTTTTCCTCAAGCGCGACTTCCCGGTTCAACTTTGTACTCAAAAGTGTCTTTAACTTTTCAAGCGTCTCTTTTTTAAGCGGCAGGGCGGAGCGGACCCCTATTTTGGTTAAGGCCGCATCCACCCCGGAAAGGTCAAAATCTTTGGCGCGGGCCAGGTAGTCGGCAATCAACTCCTCATGAACCGGCCGGGCCAGCTTCTCCGTGAAAACATCCCCCATCAGCCCGGCGACAAAATCCGTCATTTTGCGGCTGAGTTCTTTTTCGATTTCCCGGTAAAATTGATCCTTGGCCGCATGGGCCTTGTTGACGATTTCTTCCGCCTCCGCCCTGGCTTTTTTGACGATTTCGTCTTCCTTTTTCCTCATCTCATCCAGGGCATCGTATTTCATCTTGTCGATAATAGCCGAGCCCTCTTCCTTTTTGGCCTGATAGTCCTTTTCCGCCTGGTCGATCTTCTGGGTAAGCTCGGTCTGCTTGTTCAGAAGATCCTGGTAAACATGCCCCAGCCGCTGGATGGCGCTTTCCGTGTCGCCGTAAAGGATCTTTTTAAGAAAATAGATCACTCCCGAGAAAACAATGATTTGAAGCACGATAAACTGGAAAATAAACATGATGGTTCCCCCGTCTTTCCCGGCTAATGGGCGAAAATCTGAAACACAATTAAAAGAGAAATAATCGAAGTCCCTTCCGCAAAAACAAGCATCAAAATTACCCCCATGTAAATCTTGGGTGCGGCCGAGGGATTTCTTCCCAGGGCCTTGATGGTGGCAAAGCCTATCACCGCAATCACAAGGGACGGCCCCATCACGGCGATGAGCATGATCGATATAACGATAAACGCTTGATCCATCTCAGGCCACCACTCCCTTCGCAGGGTCATAATCATCCCAAGAGAAATTCTCCCTGGGCATATTCGCGGCTTCTTCGATCACAATCGTACACGTATTCCCCTGAAACATGACAATTCCGACACGGATGGGAATGGGGTCATGGCCGGCGATATTAATCTGGCCTTCCGGAAGCGAGGAAAGCAGGGGGTAATGAAACGCCAAAAGCTCAAATTCCCCCTCATCGCCGAAAAGATAAACCGACTCCACCTGTCCGTCAAACCAGACACCTTTCAAACTGTAGACCCTCAACCTGAAAGTCGGTCCTGCCATATTATCCTTGCTCTATGTCCGATCCCTCCGTTGGGATCGCCACTTTGCTCTGAATCTCTTTGATAAATTTATCCACCACCTGCGTGATGCGCCGCTTGATCTCATCATTAAGATCTTTAAGCGATCGAATTTGCGTGAAAAGACCCGGATCCTCCCGGCGCGCATAGGCCTCAAGCCCTTCAAGAAATTCCTTCACTTGGTCGACTTCCAGTTTCTGAAGCAGTCCGGTATCCTTGGCGTAAAAAATCATGATCTGAACCTCAAGTGTCACAGGGCTTGAGGCCCCCTGGGTGAGCACGGCCTGGAGAATTTTTCCCTTGCGGAGACTTTCCCGGCTTTCTTCAGACTGGTTTCCGGCCTGCAGCTTGCTCAACCGGAGAAGTTCCTTGAATTGAATGAATTCCATTCTCACGGACTTGGAAACAGACTTGGTGGCCTTCCACTGCACCTTGCTTCCCACGCGGGAGACGGATAGACCTACGTCCACAGCCGGCCGGAATCCTTCATTAAATAGAGACGCATTGAGGAAAAGCTGGCCGTCGGTCATGGACACGAGGTTGGTCGGCACATAAGCCGTGAGATCGCCTTCGAGAAGCTCCACCACCGGGATAAAGGTCATGGATCCACCGCCCAACTTTTTATTGAGTTGGGCCGCGCGTTCAATCATACGGGAATGAAGATAAAAAATATCCCCGGGATATGAGTCGCGGCCCGGCGGCACCTGCATGAGCAGTGAAAGCTCGCGGTAGGCCCAGGCGTGTTTGGTGAAATCGTCAAAGAAGACAAACACATCCTTGCCCCGGTACATGAAATATTCCCCGATGGCGCAGGCCGCGTAGGGAGCCAGATACTGCTGGCCCGGCGAGCTTGAGGCCGGCGCAAGAAGGATGCAGGTGTAATCAAAGCATTCGCGTTCCTTGAAAAGGTCCACGACTTTGACCATGGCGGACTTGGTTTTGCTGATCGCGCAGTAAATACAGATTACGTCCTTGCCTTTTTGATTGATGATAATGTCCGTGCCAACCGTGGTTTTGCCCGTCATTTTGTCACCCAGGATCAAAGAACGCTGCCCTTTTCCCAGGGGAAGCATCGAATCAATGAGCTTGATACCGGTTTCAAAACTCCGGCTCAGGCCTTCGCGATCCATGATGCCCGGCGCCTGGTTAAAATAAGGAATATAAGTTTCATACTGAACCGGTCCCATGCCGTCCAGAGACTCGCCAAGGGGGTTGACGATCCGGCCGATCACATTTGACCCCACCGGCATATTGAATGGCTCAAGCGTGGCAATCACCTGATTTCCGGGGGTGATGGGTTCCTGCTCCTTGACCAAAAGGACCTGGGCGGCTGTGGTGTCAAAGCCCATGATAATTCCCTCGGTCCCGTAACCGAATTTGACGAGCTGTCCGAGAAAGCAATTATGCAGGTTGATCACGGTCGAGATACAACCGCTGCAGGATTTCACGATGCCGTATTCTTTGTATTTTAAGTCAGCCATAAATTTTCCTTAACATTTCTTTTCATCTATCAAGGATTTATGCAGTCCCAAGGACGATTTATCGCCATTGGGGCAGCCATAAGTCTTCCTTAGCATTTTATTTTTTTACCGCTTTCGCCGGCTTGCTGGCCCATTTATTTTCCTGAAGTTTTTTCAGCCAAGTCACATAGAAGACACCGGTCAGTATCGCCATAAATGCGATAATCCCCAAAATTAGCCACCAGGTAATCGGCTTATTAGGCTGGATGCCAAACGCGACCAGGACCAAATCTTTCGTATCGACAATTTTTTTGATCAAATGTTTGATCTGCTCAATGGGGGCCTCCTCCTTCTTCAGGGCTACTTCGGGCAGAAGGTCCTGAAGCTCCCGCATTTTCTTCCGGATTAATTCCAGGCGTTGATTATTCAAAACATTGGCCCGGATCCTGTCCTCAAGCGCCGTGGAGGAGGCCACTTCTTCCTGAAGGAGCTTGATGCTATCCAAGGTTTCATAAATAAATTTACCCTGCTGAAGCGAGTATTTTTCATAAGGCGTTTCTTTGAAAAGGGCCAGAAGTTTCTCTGACTGTTTTTTCAAAAAATCAAGATCAGCCTGGGGAATATACCAAACATCTCTCAGAGTGATCTGGTACTTCTTGGTTTCTTTCGGGGCGAAACTATCTTCTTTTTCCAGGACGAACCGGAATTTATTCTGGTTGTAAATCAGATCAAAATCAAGCCTGTCGAGAATGTCATCGGCTTTCACCTCCTTGGGAAGTAAACTCCGTACCATCATTTTCATGGGCTGATCGGAGGGGTTTTCGGCGGTTACAAAAAACTTCACTTCGTGGACCCCGCTCTTTGTTTCCTCCTGCATGCGGCGCATGGCCCCCAGCGAGAAAACGTCACTCCGGATGTCTTCGAGCTGTTTGACGTGGGCGCGGTAAAACTCGATTTTTTGCTTGATACCGACGGCCTTGCCCTGCTCTTCTTCAATGCGTCCGATTTTTTCCATGACTTTTTCATAGAGAAGCTGCCCAGTCTGAAAATATTTTGTCCCCTTAAGAGAATTCATGGTCTGCTCGATTTCATCGCGGACCTTTTGAATATCCTCCGCTGAAATCAGCCACACATTTTTGACACGGACTTCAAACGTGCCTGTCTGTTTCGGGTTCAGTTCAACGGCCTTCTGGAGGTAAAATATTTTTTTGTCGCTGTCGTATTTGACCTCCATGCCGGCCGCATCGACAACGTCCTCCATTTTCACCTCCGGAGGCAAATCCTGGTGTAAGGTTGTCTTCAATTTTTGAGTGTCGGAGGGATTGATGGCAAGAATTTTAATTTTGACATCTTCTTCGGCGGTTAGGACCGGTTTTACAAACGTAAAAATGAGGAGTGGCATCAGCACAAGCGCCATGGCTGCGCAGAGCACGCCTCTAGAAAATAAGGAGGAAGATTTTATTTTCCGCATCATTGCCCTTAACGGTTATAATAGTTAACTATTGTTAAGATATAACGGCTTTTTCGGAAAAATGATAAGCAAATTCCACACGTCCTGCCTATAGCAGAAAATTATTCCAGCCATGATTTGACCACGGCTTCTACGGTTTGTTCCTTCTGGTCTTTCACTTTTTCCTTTGCGTCCGTGGCTTCCTTGATCGCGAGCACGTGAGCTTTGATTTCTTCGAGTTTTCCCTGCACTATTTCAATTTTGGAGGCCTGCTCCTTGCTCAAATTTTCAATAGCGCCCCCGACAAATCCGAAAGCCTTGGAACTTTCATTGGCCATATCCACCAGCTGATTCACAAGCAACTGGGCCTTTTGGTTAGTGTCATTGCTTTCTTTGGCAATGCTGCCCGCCAGATCCTGGACTTTGCCCAGAAGATCCTGGAGACCGCCCAACCGCTGGGAAATGGTCTGGCTGCCCGAATCACCCAGGCGCTTCTGCAAGTCCTCCACTGTTTTCAGAATATTCATGGAGGTTGCCTCAATGTTAGAAGCCAGGGTGAATGTGGCGGACATTCTTCCGCCGAGAAGCGCCACATCAACCCAGTTGACACTGGCCACGCTCATGGCCCGGATGCCGGTCCAGTTGATGCCGGCGTTGGTCTGGCCCGCAAGCGCGGTCCATCCCATGCCTTTGCCGGTCATGGCGGCAAGGTCATCCCAGTTGACTCCCGTACGGCTCATGGCCTTAAGATCCGACCAGTTCACTCCAGCGTTGGACAGCACCTGGATATCCTTCCAATTCACACCCGCCTTGGAAAACACTTGCAGATCAGCCCAATTGACACCGGCCTTGGAAAGAACCTGGAGATCGGTCCAGTTCACATTCGCTCTGGTAAGCGTATTCATATCGGTCCAGTTGACGCCGGCCTTGGAAAGCACGCCCAAATCTTCCCAGTTGATCTTTGCGATGGAAAGGGTCGAAATGTTGTCCCAATTGACCCCGGCGGTGGCCATGCTCGCGATACTGCTCCAGTTAACGCCCGCAGCGGCCAGATTTTGAACGGCTGTCCAATTGATATTGGCGCCGGCCAGCGAGCCGACACCAGTCCAGTTGACGCCGGTTTTGGACATGACCTGTAAATCGGTCCAATTGACGCCCGATTTGGAAAGAACATTGAGATCCGTCCAGTTCACTCCCGCCTTGCTAAGAACATTAAGATCGGTCCAGTTCACTCCCGCCTTGGTAAGCATATTCATATCGCTCCAGTTGATTCCGGCTCTAGACCACACATTGAAATCGCTCCAGTTGATTCCGGCCTTCGAAAGCACATTCAAATCAGTCCAATTAATCCCGGCATCGGACAGCGTTTTGATTCCGCTCCAGTTTATATTAGTCTTGGATAACACATTCAAATCGCTCCAGTTCACCCCGGCCTTGCTAAGGGTTTGCATATCAGACCAATTCACTCCGGCCTTTGAGAAAATGCCAAAATCACTCCAGTTCACACCGGCCTTACTAAGGACCTGAATATCGGACCAGTTCACACCGGCCTTTGACCATACATTGAAATCGCTCCAGTTGATCGCGGCTTTGCTGAGTACATTCAGATCATTCCAGTTCACGCCGGCCTTTGACAGTACCTGGAGATCGGACCAATTCACCCCCGCCTTGGACCACACGCCGAAGTCAGTCCAGTTAACTCCAGCTTTGGTGAGTACATTCAGATCACTCCAGTTAATCCCGGCTTTCGTAAGCACATTCAGATCACTCCAGTTAGCTCCGGCCTTTGATAGCACATTGAAGTCAGTCCAATTAATCCCGGCCTTCGTAAGCACATTCATATCGCTCCAGTTCACACCGGCTTTGGACAAGACCCCGAAATCGGTCCAATTGATACCCGCCTTGCTGAGAATCTGAATGTCACTCCAGTTAACCCCGGCCTCTGACAGCACATGCATACCGCTCCAGTTGATTCCGGCTTTGGACCACACATTAAAATCAGTCCAGTTGATTCCTGCTTTTGTCAGTTGGTTAAAATCGGACCAATTGATGTTCGCTCTGCTAAACGTATAAATGTCACCCCAATTCACACCCGCCTTGGAAAGGATCTGAAGATCACTCCAGTTCACGTCTCCCTCTGACAGCGCCTTGATACCGCTCCAGTTAATATTTGCTTTTGACAGGATATTAAAATCACTCCAATTCACACCCGCCTTGGACAGCGCATTCAATCCACTCCAGTTCACTCCTGCCTTCGAGAGCACATTCAGGTCACTCCAGTTCACCCCAGCCTTCGACAGCACATTCAAATCATTCCAGTTCACCCCAGCCTTCGACAGCACATTAATATCAGCCCAGTTAATACCTGAACCAGCCATTGCACTGATTCCATCCCAATTTACTCCGGCACTAGATAAGGTAGAAATGTTGCTCCAGTTTACTCCGGCCTTGGCCATTTCAGCAATGTTGCTCCAGTTCACATTGGCACCGGATAGTTGATTTAAGCCCTGCCAATTAACACCTGCTTTCGTCAGCACATTCAGGTCACTCCAGTTGATTCCGGCCTTCGTGAGTACATTCAAGTCACTCCAGTTGATTCCGGTCTTTGACAGAACCTGTAAATCGCTCCAGTTTACTCCAGCCTTTGACCACACATTGAAGTCCGTCCAGTTTATCCCGGCCTTCGACAGCACATTCAGGTCACTCCAGTTAATCCCGGCTCTTGACCATACATTGAAGTCTGTCCAGTTAATCCCGGCCTTCGTCAGCACATTCAGGTCACTCCAGTTGATTCCGGCCTTCGTGAGTACATTCAGGTCACTCCAGTTGATTCCGGTCTTTGACAGAACCTGTAAATCGCTCCAGTTTACTCCAGCCTTTGACCACACATTGAAGTCCGTCCAGTT